>JAESGY010000149.1_pt1 | contig 56813 bp, 52 predicted proteins | sample 9269841 | NCBI WGS metagenome assembly JAESGY01 (sample SAMN17022865, study PRJNA683097) | algae metagenome | isolation source: Spirirestis rafaelensis WJT71-NPBG6 and co-occurring heterotrophs from... | place: USA: Pinto Wells, Joshua Tree National Park, Colorado Desert, CA | collected 2006-08-15 | reverse complement strand
CCTATGTTCGGTTGCTGATAGTGCAATGACTATCATACACAAATGAAGTTCTGTCTTAGATCTATGTTAGTTTCAGAGATTAACTTAGCCCATCAAGGCTGATGGGCCCATTAGGGCCGTAATTCCGATAACTGCCTATATGGAACCTGAGTAGATCAGCGTCGCTCTGTCACATACCTCAGAGGGGATCACTTCAAAGGCGGCAGACCACAGTCCTCCCTTGAGATTAGGGTATCCTTGAATTTAGAGGACCGCCGCAAGCAGTTCGACACTGCCGAACGCCAGGAACATCACTGGAAGAACTGGGTAGAGCCTGGAGAGGCTGTCATTCCGCAAAAAGCGCGGAGGCTCACCGATTTTGCTGGGCATCGCCACATAGATCAGAGCAACTCCGATAGCAGTGCTGATGAACCCGATAAGAAGTTCGAAGATCACTGCATTCTCCCGACGCACTACGGGCGTTCTGCCGGACTAGCGGGGGTCACGGCTCGGCACCACCAATCTCAATTCAGGACTGCGTTGAGCAGTAACATTACGCCTGCCACAAAGCTCAAGATGACTGCAAAGGCATAGATCTGCTCAACCAGACCGACAGTTAAGAAAGGTCTGATCTGACCGTTTCGGGGCCACGCAAAATACATGAGCCCGCCCCCTAGAGCGAGCATGGCGAGACCTGCGATAAACAGTAAGCCTGACATAGACCACCTTCCGACGAGTGATGCCTAGCTGGTATTATAGCGGCAGTGTCAGGAACACAGCCAGATCACCCTTTGGCTTAGAACCCTTATTCTGAGGGTGTTCAGGCCAGGTGCTGTAGTTCCGACAGGGTCCAATATGGAAACCGAGCCCACCTTGATCTTGGGCTTAGGTCAGCGCCAAGATCAGCGAAGCACCAGCGATAATGAAAAAGAACAGCGGGACAACCGGGTAGGTAATGTTAAGGCCGCTGTTCCGCAGGAAACGCAGCTCACCATCTTTGCCCTTGATCACGCGAACCAAGGCTATCCCGATGACGATGGCCACAACCCCGATGACGAGATCGATACCCATTGTATTCTCCCAGATTGACCCCGCGGCTTTTGGCAGGTCCATAGGCTCAGTTCAAGGGCCATCTGGCAGGCTGCTTTAACGCACCGGCTCATCGATGAAGCGTGTGTTGCGACCGAGCTGAACCCTGCCAGAGATCAATTCAACCCCTGGAACCATTTGGCTTGGACTGGGTGGCTTCGATTTCGTCAAGCACAGCCTCAGGGACGACATCCTGGGTAATCTCGTCCAGTTCCTCGTCCACCTCAGTCGTCACGCCCATGCGCTTTGCCATGGCGGCCACCATGGCGGCCATCTTCGTGACCTCGTGCTCGGCCAAGAGGCTGATCTGAAGGTCAAGGTCCGCGCGCTTGTCCGCCGCCGCCTGCATCCGGTTCTGGCTGATCAGCACGAAGGTGGACAGAAAGATCGCCTCCACAGAGGCCCACATAGCGAGAACCACGAAGGACTCGTCCCACTGAGGCACGCCGGGAACCCAGCCGAGGTTCGCTACGATCCAGAACCCGAAGATGGCCAAGTGGATGTAAACAAACAGCATGCTGCCCGTGAAGCGGGTGATTGCCTCAGCAATCTTCTCTTGGGCTGTGGCCTTGGTGATCTCCCGCTCGCGACGCTCGTTCAGGGCATGGATATTCCGCTCCAGCACCGAGCTGAGACCGGGCGGCTTAGGGGAAGGAGCCGTTACCCTGGCCTGGGTCTGGTGACCAGAATGGGCTTTTCCGTTCGGGCGGTGCCTAACCATTCGAGACTCCATAGCAGGCTGAACTCCATTGTCGTGCGAGCCGTCTTAAACCAAGTTTACTAATTAATGTTCCGATATAACTCGAAAGCTAGCTTCTCAGCCTTCATGCGGTTCACTGATTACGCAGGATCGTCGTTCGCAGAAACGCCTTTATCGAACCAGATAGTGTGTCTTATCAGCGTATTTCGAAGGATTCAGGTTGTCGCCGGCCAGTAGCTAAGTAAAGCGCCAGTCAAGCTGGCCTTCGAGATATCGCCGGCACCGGTGGGAATACTTGCGAAAACTTGCTTCGCTTTCACTGCCGCCAGAGGGCGGGATGTGATGCTCGCGCTTGTGAGAAAGGCTCACGGATAAGCCCAAAAAGAGACTTGGCCGTCCAGTCGTTAGCGAGGAATTTTGCCACTACTGGATCGGTCAAAGTCGGCGCTACCGGCGGCGCCTCCTCGAGCGCCTCAGACTGCTGGCACTTGTCGTTCTTGGAGTGGCGCGCTCGTGTGGGCTTTCCTGTCCTATGGTCCGCCCCTTAGCCCGTTGCTGTTCTTCAGGTGTTGTCTCCTCAGTCGGACAGGTCAGAAGCTACCAGCCCTTCCGCAGTTGCGATGCCCCTCGCGCTGCTCCGATGCGCCAGCCCGGCTATGCTCCCCACCTTGACGCGGACAGTGATCGCGTAGCGTGGGAGTAGTCGTGGCGAACCTGGCGTAGGTAGTGAAATGGGGCGGGCGCCTTACCGATCTTTTCAGATCAACTGAGGAAGAGATCCGCAGCAGCCACCCACCGCCACGATCATGCAGTGGGCTCTCAACTCGCCTGGTTCAAAACTCCTGACGTAGCTGCCTTCGGTTAAGCAACGGAATGCCGAGCCGTTTTGCGGCAAGGCTCCTTCAACCTTTCTGCACAGTGCCAACAACTGCCTGCCCGCCTGGCTGCACCTCCAGCTTCTCAACCCGGATAACCTGAGTATGGCCCCGCTTGAGCCTGTAGTAGGTGTCAAGAGCATTATGGAAGGCTCGCTCCAGGCGTGACGCCGCCGTTGCAAGCATCACGACGCGCCTGTCGCTGCCTCCTGTGCTCAAGCGGCTCATCACGTTGGCGCTCGCCGCATGAAGGCAAGCAGCATTGATGGCTAAGGCCGCCTGCGCCTCGCTCTCTGGCTCCAGGCTCTTGAACCAGCGCCAGAGCGGCCGAGACGCTCAGCGTCGTGCCCACCGGCTCTCCCGGCAGCATCGCAGCCGCAATCAGTCTCTGTAGGGACGCCTCGACGAAGGCTTGTGAGGTGGTGCCAAGAGCTGTTTGCAACGCAGTTCGCCATTCCGTCTCTGGAAGGCCAAGAGGTTGAGCAACTCGCCGTGTCGTGCCATCGAGCTGTCGGACGCGAGCTGGGACCCGATGCGGCCTCTGGCGCCGTTCCTCCGTCGCCAATCCATCGGCCAAGTTCGGATCAATTGTGGCCGGCACCTGAGCCATTAGGGTGTCTCCTTAGTGAGGTGCAGAAGACTTCTGATCCATCGCCGCTCCGCTTTCGCTTCTTTCGTGTAGTGTCCATGCTGATAGTGGCCATTGCGCTCTCCAGGCGGAGCGCCCGAACCAGGCGCGCCACCATGCAGACGGCAACGTCGCCTTCCAGTCACTCGGGGCTGCTGACAGGGATGTCCAGACCGCGTGCGAGCACCACAACGGTCCATCGCAGTAAGATGCCTTAGGACACGCTGCGGCATGGGGTTGAGTTCGCCTTGCGCCATGGCCCCCTCCGTTATTGGGCCGGCGGGTTTGTCTGGGTGCTTCGTCGTCTGCTGAACCAACTTAGATTTCTCCCCTGCCCTGCCAAAGGCTGTTGAGGCGTGGCAGCATGCTTAGCCATGCTATAGTCGCTACCACATCCCGAGCGCCTAATCGTCCACTTGCTTGGCCAGACCGCGCATGGTTCGCAGCAGAGCCGCCAACTCCCTGCGCTCAGCAACCGCTCCACTGCTGTAAAGGCCATGCTTCAGGGCATTGGCGTTACTGACTGGAGCGCCGGGCGAGGCTCCCCCGTGCATCCGGCAGCGGCCATTCGCCATCGCAGGCGATCGGCACGGCCTCCTGCTCCTCGTCCGCGCTCCACAGCGCGGGCTCTGGTGCATAGGCATTTTACTTTGCATGGGGTTGTTCCTCTGTTTTCTGGCGATCCCCTCCCCCGGGTGCCTCAACCGTACCAACCACGGCCTGCCCGCCGGCATAGACATGGACGTGCTCGACGGTCACCTTCTGCTGCCCCTTGCCGCGGTGGCGGTTGAGCGCCTCGAGGAGAGTCGCCCATGTGCGGGAGAGCTTGCTGGCCTGATTGAGGTTCTCGCGCCGTCCCTCGAAGGTCTGCTCACCGAGCATGGCCCGGCGGTAGCACTCCATCGCGGCGTTGTGGGCCGCTATCAGCTGGGCCGCCATCATGCCCTCCAGCTCGTCCCGCGGACCGATGCCAGCCAGTCCCGCGACAGTGGCACTCATCCGCCTGCTCCGATCCGCCTCGTCCGAATTCTTGAGCCACAGCGTCTGCAAGGCCTGATCGGCGACCACACTGTTCCAGTGATCGGATTGCGAGCCGCCAAGGGTCCTCAGCGTACCTTGTCTGTCCTGTGGATCATTCACGATGACCTGAGTCGGTTTGTCGCTCTTCGTGAGTTTTCTGCTCGTCATCCGTGGGCGCTCCCTTCCTGGATTCCCATCGCTGCAAGCGCAGCGATGGCTTCTGAGTTCCGCCCCACGCGCCACCCGCTCCAGCATCTGTGGTGGAGGTAGGTATGCCCGGTGGGCTCTGTTCCGAACGGCACCAGCGGATCGTCAGGCCGCCCAGGTGCGCCACAGGCGGGACACCGCCCTGTCGCCGAGCTCACGGGGTTGCGGTTCAGCCACTCGGCCACACAGCAGGCGAAGGCACCCGCCTCGGCGTCCTCAAGGGGTAGGCCGCCGTCAAACTGAGCGATGCCGGCCCGCTCATCGAAGAACGCCTGCCAGTCCTCGGCGGACCAGCCATCACCTGCTTTCCGGAGGAGCGCGATCAGCTCACCCTTGTGCCTGGCTAGCGCGTCGAGCACATGAGTGGGCGGAGGCGTGCGCGCCTCCAAGAGCAGGTCACAGCCATCCGTTGCAACGTGGACCCCCGCCGCATAGACTCTCTCCAGAGCTTCTGCAGCAGTCATAGGCACATCCTCCAACCGGGTGGTTCCCCGTCGTTCGGCGCAGAAGCTCGCAGATCCGGCGAAGGCATAGGGGGCATCGGAGCACGGCGCCCTGCCACTGCGTGTCCATTCGTGCACTCGCCCTGATCAGCATAGGGGGCATAGGGGGTATCGGGTGGGCGCGGTGCGATCTCCTCGGCCCTATGCCCCCTATGATCCCGATGCCTATCCTCCCCGTTCGGTCGTCTGAGCGAGAAGGTGGCAGTGCCCCACTTTCCAGCAGGAGCCTGCCGGGTCAGGACGAACCCGGCCATTCGTGTACCAGTGAGCTTTTCGAAGTAAGAGGCAAGGTACTGGCGCCCCCGGCCCTGAGGATCGGCGGCATGCTTCACATCCTCATGAAGATCGCGGGCAGCCACAGGCCAGTCCCGGTGACGCTCCCACCAGATCCCGAAGAGATCCGTGATGGCCTGCCGACGTCCATCCCGCTCCTTCGCCTCGCTGATCCGCTCAACCGGATCCTGGCAGCCGAGCGCCAGGAGAGGATCGCGCACCCACCGGCACCACTGCTCGAAGCTGCCAAGGGCTCGCCCCTTGGGGATGCTGGCGTCTAACCGACCCCAGCGCCAGATCGTCAGCACAGCCGCGAGAAGCTCCCTGCGCCGCTTCATGACCTCGGCGCGGATGTCGGTCGTGAACGGCCGTGCCTCAGGGTCCTCGGTCTGGGGGTCGAAGTCCACAGCAAGGAACCGGCGCGCCAGGTCCTCCGAGACGGTCAGACCATTCCCTGTCAGGATCATGAAGGCACATGCGTTCAGCGGCACCATCTGCGACCTGCCCAGCAGCCGCACTCGCGCAGGCCGCTCCGTGATCGCACTCGCGAGGAGGTCCGACTTCACGGCCGTGTTGTTCATGTTGTCGAGGAACAAAGCCGGGCTGCCCTCGATCAATTCGGCTGCGATCCGCTTTTCCAGTTCCTCCGGTGTTCCTCCGCCGGTGACCGCGTGGGGCTCCCGTCCAAAGGCGATGATGCAGATGCACCGGGCCAGCAGCCCCTTCCCTGCTCCAGCCCCGGACATCGGTGCTGCTCGCAGCAACAATCCTGGCGCAAGATGCAGGCTCGGGCGGCACACGGCCGTCAGCAAGCCCACGAGAAATGCCGACTCATTGCGTCCGGGAGCCTGTGTGATGTCCACCTCTGGGATGCCGCTGCTGGTGTTGCCCAGGGTTTGAGCGTCAGCGAAGCAGAAGGTCTTGAACGTCTCCCGGATCAGTTGCAATGCCGCGGTGGCGTCACCTTTGGTGGGGCGCTCAGGAACAAGACCGGCCAGATCGGGTATATTCTCAAGCCACATGCCAGAAGCTGCATCGTATCCAGGGATGCTGTAGGTCGAGCCATCCTCACGCAGCAGGGGCGCTGAGGCGATGCCATTCAGCGGCGGTAGCTTCCATTCCCCCCACCACTCCCGGTACATGATGGCAAATGGGCGGGGTAGTCGCGCGTCAACCTCGGTGATCGACCCATCCTGCTTCACTTTCAGTGCGTATGGCCTGCAGACCATATGTGCGAGGAGGACAAGACCATCAGGGGTCATCACCTTCGCGGCAGCACCGCCTTGGATCTGATCCAAGGTGAGACGAACGGGAACGCCGCGATCGAAAAGTCCGCCTCTCTCGCGAAGGATATCTCGGAGCGCGGCGACGGTACGATCGGGGCTGCAGGGCTCCACAAGAAGCCGAGGCTTGTCGGTTGAGATGCTCGTGACCACCGGCTCACTAATCTCTTCGGCTCTCTGGATTGCGGCGGCAATCAGGTTCTCATGAGCGAAGTTCATGCCGTGCTCCCCATTGCCATAGGAATGCAGCCAAGGAGCAGGTCGTTGAAGTCGAGACCTTCTGGCGGCCGGGCTATGCGGGCGCGGCGGCCTTCCTGCTTAAAGCGCCAAGCACACTCCCGCGCGGCCGCTTCGCCTGGCTCGTCACCGTCAGCGAGCACGATCAGCTCCTGAACTTCAGGTGGCAGTTGGAGGGTTCGGAGGCCAGAAGTGGAAAGCGCCGCCCAGGTCGCAAGGCCCGTTGCCTGAAGGGCCGCAAGGCAGGTCTCGATGCCTTCACCGACCATCAACACCTCGGAAGGTGTCGCGAGCCGCACCACACCACCACGGCAGGGCCCGAGCATCATCTTTGAGGGGCGGATCGGCGCCTTGCCACTGCCGTCTTCGGCAAGAAAGGTGCGGTGGATAGCAAGAGGCGCGGAGTCGGAGCCGCGCGTCACCAGGGCAATCATCGCGGGCCAAGTGCCGCCGGCAGGGTGTTTGAGTGCGGGATGGAACCGGAGACATGACGGCGGTGGGAGCTGGAGGCCGCGCGAGGCGAAGTAGGGTTCGATCAGTGTACCACGTGCCTGAGTCGCAGACTGCCAGATCGCAACCGCGGCCTCGCGGCGCTTCGAGTCGTCCCATACCTGGTCTCCCATCGAGTTAAAGCGTGGATTGCGGTCCACCGGGATTTCCGATTCGCCACCGCCCCACAGCCCGAGTGCTTTCAACGACCCAATCACCTGCCCTTGGTCACAGCCGGCATGGCAATGGACCAGCACCCGCCCGCCCACCCCGTCACGTATGGATAAGCTCGGTTCGCGGTCACTATGAGCTGGACACCGGGCGGCCCAGCCTGCGCCTACTTTCCGAGCACCGAGAGCTTGAGCAATCATCTCAGCGCGAGTCATGGGGGACATCCATATCCATCCCCTTGCGCAGAGGACCATTGGTGTTCGCATGGAGGTTGGAGGCCTCAAAAGCCTCCACGTCTGCAAGACGGTAAACGACTCGGCCGCCGACTTTGAGGAACCGGGGCCCGCGACCTTGCCAACGCCATTGCTCCAGTGTTCTCGGCGAGATCTGCCATCGGCTGCCCAGCGCGTTTTGGTCGAGATGCTGCATCGTCCAAATCCTTTCCTGCGTGCTGCGCCGAGGCACACCTTGGCGCGTTCAGTTACGCAGAAAAGATTGGATCTACTCGGTTGGGAAAGCTGTGGACGTCCGCAAAGAAAAGCGTGAGGCGTTAGCCCACGTAAGTGTTTGATTTCATTGGGAGCGACATAAGAAGCGTTGCATCTTGGCCGAGAAGCGTTGCCTCTGGACCTACATGCGTGACCTAAATACCGCTCCGCAACTCATTGAGTGCTAGAATCCGAACTGTATCCGGGTTCAGCCGGTAGCCGTGCGACTGAATGCTTTCAATCACAGCGTCGTCCGCCAGTGTACGATCGCCGGCCTTCCGTGCGAGCTGCTGGATCTTCCTCCGGAATCGAAAGATCTGATTCCGGAGGGTTTCCTCATTGTCAGTTCCCAGGTGGCGCAGCAGGTCACGAGTTTTGACGAAGGGATAGCGCTCCGGTGCAACTTGCGCGGCCACCGCCTTGCTGAAGGGCTTAACAAGCGCGAGCACCAACCGAGCCCCAACGCCCGTTAGTTTGCCCCATCGATCGAAGATGATGCTGTCCCCATCTTCACCAATGGCTAGTCGAACCCCCGGCTCTCTTTCAACGGGATGGTGGGCTACCTGCGTCGCCTGAGGATGTCGCGCGGTCAAATCGCGCTGGCTCACGACCAGCGGGAGCAAAGACGTCGACGGAAGCGTTCCCTGCCGCAGGTCGGGCGCACGCAAGCGTAGGGCTTGGTCGAACACCGAGCAGACCCCCGCCGCGTGCCGGCGGTGAAGGTCTAAGATATGACCTGCCACGGTGTCAGCCGATTCCGGGAAGTATCGCAGCGCGCGACTTGCCTCACCGAACCGTTCGAAGAACGCGACATCCTCCAGTTGGTTGATTTCAGAAGCTGTGCGCACGTAGGACAGAGCCATCTCGCGGTCTGGACCGGCAGGGCGCTCCCCTGTAAAGAGCTCGACCTTGTACGCCTCTTCTGGGTCGTGATGCTCCTGCCGGGCGGCGAGAACGGCAAAGCGACGATCGATACACTGGGAGCACTGGCCACAGTGCGGGTGAAGTATGGTCATCTCGCGGACCCGCGTGCAGCTCCGCGTATGTCGGACTAGATGTCCACAGTCCCACGACGAGATGAGTTGTATCAACTCTGCCTTCGTGCGCCAGATGAATGGGTTAGTGACCTCCATAGGCTGGCCAAGGATGGCACTGAGTATCCTACGGAAACCGGTGAGGGCCTGTGGGTGGGTCGTTCGTGTTGCCCGAGCCCCAACCACTTGGGCAACCGGCGGCAGATTCAGACTGACGATACCGTTCTCGCAAAAGTTAATTCGATTGAGCTGGAACAGTCGCGCTGTCACAGCACCGAGAGTGGCAAATAGGAACGAGCGTGTTCGGTGGGTTTGCTCATTGCCAAGTTCTCCATCAAGACGAACCCAGACCGGGATATGGAGCATGCGGCCGCCGCCAACGCAGTTACGCAGCTCATTGAGGAGGGTAGTTTGCGCTTCGGCGATTTTGCCCGCTGATCGATGACTGACAAGCGCGACCTTTTTGCCGTGTCCAATGAGTTCCTGGACTGCCCCTGCAGAGGAATCGAGGCCGCCGGAAAACAGGATGACCTCGTCCGGTGAGAAGCCTGCGTTTTGCGGGCCAGCCAGTTCAAGATCAAGATAGCCTGCCATACTCGGAGCATGCTTGAGCGGCAGGAACTCGAAGGCGTATTGGTCGTCTGATAGAAAGCTCAGGGTGTCCACCAGAGCCGAAGTCACGGCGTGCGACGCCCAGAGGTCCGGTTGGCGGACTGGGATTCTGAAGCGGAAGTTCCGCCGCCAGCGTGCCCCCATCTCGCTGTCAGTTCTGCCCCCGCGTGAGATGGCGCTATCTGCAGCATAGACGTAGCTCGCCACCTCAAGGAGATCGACAAGCCGGTCCGGAAGGCGTGCCAAGAGCTTCCGACTGATGTCAGATATCTTGAGATGAACATTTGGGGCTGCACCATGGAGGTTTAGCTGGAGGGTTGCTGACCCTCCTCGCGGCGGCCCAGGTACACCCCCACATAGAATGAGATGCTCCCTTTTAGGCATCTCGTCGTTTCCGCAGTTCAGCTAGAATCTTCTTGAACGCGACAGGCGCAAACCTCTGGACAGCGTCTGGTGTCATCCCCTCCCTTTGGTAGACGTTCTTGCCGTACCAGCCACCGGCGAACTTCTCAATGATTCTAGAGGCTTCGCGGCAATGCCAGTCCAACGCATCATCGAACTGAGAACGATCGATGTCGTCCGCGAACCGCTGGTTTGGCCCTATGTGATTGGAAAGCTCGCGGCTGAGAAAGTAGCTGAGTGAACGCTGAGTAAGGCGAGCAAAGAAGTCCCTTGCCAATCCACTGAAGCGGTGTCCGCTTCCCAGACGCCCGATGGCGCGCTGAACCTCTGCTGGTTCCACTCCGAATAAGGAGGGTAGACTTGGAGCAACAACACCCGTCAGACTTTCGACAGCTGCCATTTGGGCCATCTCGCCAAGATCGGTCCGCCCGCCTCTTTGGCGTACATATCGGTCAACTTCGTCTGCGACTGCACCCGTTACGTCGAGCAGGCTTGGCTGATCTGGAACACGAAGTCCGAGGCGCCGTAGGTCCTTCGCAAACGTTGGACCGCGCGCAGCAAGTGGTATCTGGGTGAGGAGCCAGAAAGCATGAAGGAACGCTGGGTCATTGGAGGCACGTTTGAGGCTCGCCTCAGCGGCGTTCGCCGTCGACGCGGCTACAACCTCGGTGCCGGCACCAAGACGCAGATGCTCGATGACCTGCCGCCACTTTCGCGATCTCGGCAGGACGCCCAAACGGACGTGACCCATATCGCGCTCCCCGAATAGCTAGGCTGGTCCGCGACAGAGCTATGCACAAGTGCGATTAAGGAGCGTTAAACGAGCTACGCCCGGTCCAGTTCACTTCTTCTCCGATGCAGGTGCATCCGCCAGTTTCTGAAGGCTGCGTGAGAACATCGCTCAGTTCATAGAGCAATGATATATATTCAGGTTACTTGTATCCGACGTGAGTGGCTTCCCGTCGCTTGGTTAACGTCCTGCCGCTGTGCGCTTAGAAGCGTGCGCCCAACCTCATCAATGAATGCTCCGTTCGAAGATTCTCGGATGCCATACTGGTTGGTGCGGGTCTAATATGGTGTTACATATCGGCCAATTGCAAAAGCTTGGGCATTGACAATACGGGGTTTCCTCGCATTCCACAGGTCGTGAACAAAACAAGAACATTTTGGTAGTGGCTGGAGGTCCGAATCGGTATTGTCGCAGTTCTCAAGGGAGATGACGATGATCGATCAGCCTCAGCCCACGTGCGACATTGATCAGATTGAGGCCGATGTGGCCGCCGTTATCGACGCGTGTGGTGGTGACGCAAGGACGGCCATCAGAGCCCTTCTCATAGAACACCTACTTCAGGAGCAGCGGATCGAGCGATTGGCGGCAGCACTGTCGTTCGGCTATGTCCGGGGGCGGATCGGCGTCATGCCGCACGGGTCCAGCTCCAACCGTCGTGAAACCACTGATGGCTCCTCTCACTAGATTGGCATTGTTGTTAACCCGGTGCCATCGGCTCGAGCAAATGCGGAACTTTGAGGACTGGATGCCATGCGACACGGACATTCGAGACGTTCCCGGCGCCTCATAACACGGGAGGTCGCCGACAGACTCTTAGAGTCCCTGCAGCCGACCCGCCATCTCCTCACGCGGACGTTGGCGGACACCCCGATTGGCGGTCCGGAGTACCGCCAGGTTGATCGAGTGGTGCAGGAGATCGATGGGCTGGCCAAGATCCTGATTGACGATGCGACTCATTGCTCTCGTGAGGACCATCCGGCACAGAAGCCGGATACAGAGAGCCGCAGCGAACAGACAATACGCGAACGCAGGACCTCGCCGCACGAGGCATGTGAACGGAACTTGCTGGACATGCTCCAACAAGTCGTCAGATGCCCAAGGGTCCGGTTGTCACCACATTACTGACATTCAGCGTATTTCCGGAAGGTGACAGTTTAGGACCTTCCCATCGCGGGCAGACTGGAGGTTTGTACGCAAATTTTCAGGGCACTCGAAAGATTGTCGGGACAGGCTCAAACCTCCCAGCTTACCCACCCGCGAGAGCCGAAGTGACCTTATGCAAAGCGGCTGTTGGGTCTCGTATATGCAACAGAAAAACCCACTCGACCCAAGTTGCGGTGAGAAGTCCGAGGCCACTGTAATCCAGGAACTGGCTCGCTTGTCTACCCTCTTGATTCGACAACACCGGCTGAAAGCGGGCCTACCGGCTCCTCTTTTCTTGAACTTGAATCTGATCGCTATGAGGCGTGTTCTTCGAAGTTACTGCTTCCTATCAACAGTTGTGACAGGATCAATCAGGCATTGTGACAGGACCAAGGTTAGCGGCTGCGCTACCATAGGCTGATGAGGTGTCCCATGAGCGATGCAAGGACGACATCGGCAGGCCATACGGTAAGTGATGCACCCTGGCTGGATCTCCACTTGCAAGTTGCCCGAGCTGAGTACGAGGAGGCCCAAACCTTCGTCATCACATAGGGGCGCGTTCTGGCCTGACGCAGGGCCTTTGAGACCATGGCAGAACAGGACTCGGGAAGCCGCTGAATCGGATGAGAACGGATTTCTGACCGGAATGATACGATCTCCCCCGGCTCTTGGGCTGAGAGACGACAAGCGAGGATGACATGAACGGTGCCGATCGCCTGTGTGACGTGCTGCTTGCAAACGACGTGGACGTCTGCTTCGCCAATCCCGGAACCTCCGAGATGCACTTCGTCGCGGCACTCGACCGCAAGCCGCGGATGCGCTGCGTGCTCGGCCTGTTCGAGGGGGTGGTCACCGGCGCTGCCGACGGCTACGCCCGAATGGCTGACAAGCCGGCCGCCACTCTCCTTCATCTCGGACCCGGTCTCGCCAATGGTCTCGCCAACCTCCATAATGCGCGGCGTGCCCATACGCCGATGATCAACGTGGTCGGCGATCATGCCACCTACCATCTCCAACATGATGCACCGCTGACGAGCGATATCGAGAGCCTCGCGCGACCGATGTCGCACTGGGTCCGGCGGATTGCCGATGCCGAGAGAGTCGGGCCGGATACGGCCGCAGCCTATCAGGCAGCCGTGTCCCTGCCCAGCATCACGACCCTGATCCTGCCGGCCGACGCCGCCTGGGGCGAGGTGTCGGAGGCGCCACTTCAGCGGGCTCTGATCCCTAAGCCAGAGCCCGTGGCGGTGGAGGCGGTCATGGCGGCGGCGAACGCCATCCGATCGGGTAAGCGCGCAGCCCTCATGCTCACTGGCCGGGCCCTGCGGGCAGATGCGCTCGAGATCGCGGGCCGCATCGCCGAAGCCACGGGGCTGCGACTGACTGCCCCGCCGTTCAACGGACGCATCGAGCGCGGCGTCGGCCGCGCCCCTGTCGCGCGGGTACCCTATCCAGTCGATCTGGCGCTGGAGATGCTGCGTGACATTGACGTGCTGATCCTCGTCGGCGCGAAGGTGCCGGTGGCGTTCTTCGCCTATCCGGGCAAGCCCGGACGTCTCGTGCCAGACGCTTGCGAGGTCATCGAGCTGGCGCAGATCGGGCAGGACCTCAAGGGGGCTCTCGCCTGGCTTGCTGACGAGCTCGGGGTGCCGTCAGGCAGGCCGGCGCCGGTGATCCCTTCTATGGTCGCAGACACGCTGCCGACGGGGCATTTGACCGGGGACGCAATCTCGCGTGTCGTCGCCCGAATGATGCCGGAGAACGCCATCATCTGTGACGAGTCCGTCTCGTCGGGCCGTCAGTTCTTCGCTCTGTCGCAGAACAGCGTGCCGCACGACTACCTGCAAATCACCGGCGGTTCCATCGGGATCGGCATCCCGCTTGCGGCCGGCGCGGCGATCGCCTGTCCTGACCGCAAGGTCATCGGCCTCCAGGCCGATGGCAGCGGCATGTACACGGTGCAGGGGCTGTGGACGCAGGCGCGCGAGAACCTCAATGTCACCACCGTTGTGTTCTCGAACCGCGCCTATGCGATCCTGCAGGGTGAGATGCGCAACGTGGGCGTGAACGAATTCGGCCGCAATGCGCAGCGCATGCTTACTCTCGACGAGCCGGCGCTGGACTGGATTGCGATGGCGAAGGGTCTGGGCGTAGAGGCAGGACGCGCCACCACGGTTGAGGAGTTCGTACGGCTTTTCGAAGGTGCCCTGTCGCGCCGCGGCCCGTTTCTCATCGAAGCTGTCCTCTGATGTGCACCCGAGGCTGGGGCCTCCCCGGCCTGACCGGGTGGCTTGAACATTTAGAACACTGACCCACCAAGGCTGATAACAGGTCTCCCCCACGGTTCGCCTCCAACCTATGGGTTATTGGAGGTCTGCAACGGGTCAGGCTCTGATGATCCCTTGCCCTTCACGGATGTCGGCTTAGGTCGGATCAGCGGTCCGAAGCCAATTGCCGGGCTCGATAGCTACCTCCCAAGGCGAGTTGCGGGGGCGGTCGAAGGCTCGTCATAGTGGCGATGATACGCTCCAGTACTTGCTCTATGGGAACTGAGGGCGTTCAGCTAGGAGAGGGTTATGGAAATAGACAGCCTCCACCATGTGGCCCTCCCATGTACTGACCTGGAGCGCTCCCGTCGCTTCTACCAGGAGGTCCTTGGCCTAACGGAGATCCCGCGGCCTGCCTTGCCTGTGACGGGGGCGTGGTTCCGGATCGGCGGTAGCCAGGAATTGCATCTGGTTGTTGGGGATGCTCAGGCAACATTCCGGAGCCGTAAAGGAATGGATACAAACGACATCCACTTTGCCGTTCGGGTGAAAGACTACAGTGAGGCTCTGGAGGCGCTTGAGGCTAAAGGTTACCGCGAAGATTTGAACCCTGATGATCCAATGGGCATCAGGACCTCAATGCGAGTTGGGTACCCGCAGATCTATATTCTCGATCCTGACTGCAACATCATCGAGATCAATGCCTTGAGTGCTGATTGACAGGCCTTTAACTGCTCCTGCACCTGCGAGACTTGCACGGCCATGAAGGTTCACGAGCTCAGTCGACGAAGGTCAGCGGGTCATCCAGCGACAATCCCTGACTTTCAGGAATGTCCGCTGTATCTGCCCTAAGCCGACCTTCGGCTTACTTCCGAGAAGTGCCGATTGCGTTGACAAAGTCGGCATCCAGACGGGCTGAGACAGCGATGCAGCTCGCCTTGTTGAGGTTGGGGCTGTGGTGAGGTGTATCCGTCGAGCCTTCTCAGGCTCCTTGGGTCATATGAGGCCCTGGTGAAATGACCAGCTTGGCGAGCTTTCTCAGGTTCTGAGCCGTTGCCGCCAGCAGGAACTCGTCGTGAGCCCCGCACGGACCGCGCAGCCGCAGACGTCCCATCTTCAGGATCCGCTTGAGATGGGCAAACAGCATCTCGATGCGCTTGCGACCTTGGCGCGACCGCTCAAAGGCTGGCGTGCCCCTCAAGGAGCGCGCGACCTCCCTGGCGTGCTCATAGATGCTGCGCGTGATCCTGCGGGCCGCCGTGTTGGGACAGCAGCGCTCCTTCAGCGGACAGGGGCGACAGTCAAAGGTGCTGCCCAGATAAAGCCTGTTCGTCCCATCGTCCACGATCCGGCCACTGGTGGTCAGGATCTTGCCTTCGGGACAACTGTAGGTGTCCGCCTCCGGGTCATAGTTGAAGTCCGCCCGTGAGAGAGTTCCGTCCTGGCGCTCGTATTTGTCGATCACCGGAACATGCGGCTCGATCTTCTGCTCGTCCACGAGCCAATGCAGCATCTCGGCCGAGCCGTAGGCGCTGTCACCGGCCAGCCGCTCGGGCTTGAGACCAAAGCGATCAGCCGTGCGCTCCAGCATCGTGCGGGCGGCGCCCACTTCGGCCTGACGCACCGCCCGGGAAGCTTCCACATCCACGATCACGGCTGCCTTGAGATCGATGAGGTAATTGTCCGCATAGGCAAAGAACGCGGGACCGCGCATGGCCCCTGTCCATTGAGCGGCAGGATCGGAGGGCGAGACGAATTTCGGCTCAACGTCTGTGGCCGCACCCCAGGCCGCCTCGTCTAAGGTGGCGAGATACTCGCGTACCGCTCGCGGAGCCTCCTGCGTGTGGTCCTGGGCCCTCCAGTCGGAGCCTGCCAGAGAGCGCTGCTTGTTGGCGTCGGCCTGGATCAGGCTGGCATCGACGGCAAACCCTTCACCACCCACCAGTCCCTCGTCCAGGCAGCGCTGCACCACCGCCTCGAATAGGTGACGGAACAGGTCACACTCGCGGAAGCGCCCGTGCCGGTTCTTGGAGAAGGTGGAGTGGTCGGGCACCTTGCCTTCCAGCCCGAGACGGCAGAACCACCTGTAGGCGAGATTGAGGTGGACTTCCTCACACAGGCGCCGCTCAGAGCGGATGCCCAGGCAGTAGCCGATCAGCAGCATGCGGATCATCAGCTCGGGATCAACAGAGGGTCGGCCTGTGGTGCTGTAGTAGCCGGCCAGACGCTGGCGCAGCCCGGAGCAGTCGACAAAGCGGTCTATGCGCCTCAGGAGGTGATCGCAGGGCACGTGATCCTCGAGCCGGAACTCGTAGACCAGGCTCTCCTGCATCACGAGACGCTCGCCCATCATGGCCCGATCCCCCTGCTGAGAATGCCTCATCAGGGAATCACGATCCACTGCCGTTCACGAGGAGTTTTTCAACGAAATCTGCCAGAAGGCGACATTCTCGGCTTCCAACGAGATTTCCGATCAGGCTCATTAGGCGCGGTGCTGGCTAGGCCGGCCCTGAGCTGCGTCCGGAGCGGCAAGATCGCGCTGCTCCAGTTGAAGGTAGCCCGGGTTGAACTCGCCTACTTTCTTCAGCCTCTCCCAGTCGGGAATGGTTATCCGTGTTCCCTTGGTCACGATCAGGCCGCCGGCCCGCATCTGTTGCAGAACCCGGTTGACGTGAACCGCGGTGATGTCGATTGCATCCCCTACCACTCACCTCATCTGCTTGTCCGGCGGCTGTGGTCTTCCGAGGACGGATCTTCATTCGGCCTTACTCCCAGAGCATGGGGGCCCGGGTTGACGGAATGCTTCTGTCCCCCGATGCTCCGCCGTTACGCATACCAGCCCCCATGGTCGGGCCATCCCGCTGGCTACACCGGGCGAGCCCGCGCAATCCTTGGAGTTCCATTATGGACGAAATCGAACGCTTGCGCAGCGAGTTGGAGGATGCTTTTCGAAACCGGGCCCATCTTTATCGTCTGTTTCTTGAAGAACTCGAAACCGAACTCGGACTGGAGCGTGCAACCGCCGTGATGGCGCGGGCTCTGGAGCGTCGCGGACAGGAAGTGGCGCAGGCCTTGTTCCATGATACCCCACCTGACCCACAGGCCGTGGGTGCACGGTTTCTGTCGGTCAGTCCGGACAACGGACGCCTTTATCCGCATGAGGTTGTGTCGGAGGGACATGTAACGGAAATTCGCGTGCATCGCTGCCCGCTGAAGGATGCGTGGATTGCCTCCGGGCTACCCTCCGAACGCGTCGCCACCTTGTGCCAAGTGGCTGGAGCCTTCGACAAAGGATTGTTCGAGGCTGCCGGCATTTCCTTTTCCAACGAGACCTGGAACCAGGCGCGCGGCGGTGGATGCTGCTGGATCAAGTTGGAGCCGAACTCCTAAGCGCCCAGGTGCCAATCGATCAGGTATTGCAAAATGACACAGATCAAGTCTGTCCTCGACCACGTGGTGATCAATGCGCTCGGCAAGCTTGATCTCATAGCAGATTTGTATCGGCGGCTAGGCTTCCAGCTGACCGAACGAGGTCACCACACTCTCGGCTCCAGCAACCATCTGGCTGTGTTCGACGACAACTATCTTGAACTGCTCGGCTACGAGGAAGGGCGGAAGACGGAACGGGCGGACCTTTGGAAGCATCCGCCCGGCCTAACGGGACTGGTTATCAAGACGACGGACTCGCTCGCCCTCCATGCCTTCCTTTCGGACCGGGGCATCCCGGTGGAGAATCCGGCTGAGTTCTCGCGCCCGGTCGCGCTGCCGGACAGAACGCACGACGCGGCCTTTCGGGTGGTGAGACTTGGGTCGCAGCTCATTCCGAACGGACGGGTCTTTTTCTGCCATCACTTCACACCCGAACTCGTCTGGCGCGATGAGTGGCGACACCATCCGAACGGCGTGTCATCGATCGTCGAGTTTGTCATCGCAGCCGACGAGCCGTCCAGGACGGCGGATCTCTACCGTGCCATTTTCGGCCCCGACGCGGTCAGGGAAGTGCCGGGAGGGCATGCCCTGGAAGCCGGACAGGCCTCCGTCCTGTTTCTCGCCTCGACCGAAATCGCGAGACGTTTCTCAGGTGTGGCTCCGACGAGCTTGAACGATGCCGACCGTATGGCGGCCCTGACCTTTAGAACGCGCTCGCTGAGCTTGGTCGAGAGTGCTCTTGAGGTCGGTTGTGTTTCCCACATCCTGCGGGAGCCCGATCGTATCATCGTGCCCGAACACCGGGCCGGGGGTGTTGCACTAGCGTTCGTCGAGTGATCCGCACCTTCACCGGACGAGAAACGGCGTTCCTTCGAGCTCGGGTTCGTTGAACGCCTCCAAGTCCCGACGGATCGATGCTATGTCCTCACGAAACAGACTAGCCGTCACCGCCGTGGCCAACCGCTCGGCCGCAACATTGACTCCCGGGATGTCGCTCGCGACGGCACCGTGGCTGAGGGAGGCGCCATGGTTGACAAGATGGATGCGCGACAGTTCAGGCGCCTGCCCGGGTTTCCGCTCCATCAGCTCAAAGCCGGGGCCCAGATACGGAAAGTCGCCGAGGCCGGGGCGTTGCAGCTCCTTGGATGGCACGTGGCGATCGCTCCAGCGCGCAACGGTTGACGACCAATCACCGAGCTCCGGGATGGCTCCGGCATTCACCTGAAACCCGGTCCCGACGATCAGAAAATCATGTTCCCGGGGAACCTCCTCCCTGTGGATGTGACATGCGACTTTGCCGTCCAGGCGTTCCACCGCCCGCACAGGCCGGCCGAGATGGATGTTGAAGCCCGGCTGGCGCAGCGCGCGGTGGACGGTTTCGTGTGGCGGCGGCGCCTGCAGGTCGTTGAGATAGACGAACAGGGACCAGCGCTCGGCATCGTCTAGGGTGCTCCAGCCATGGAAATAGCCCGGAGAGGCCGATCCACGACCCTTGTTGATCTGCGGCAGATGGGGCCGTCGCACGTACATGTCGACGCGCCTGGCACCGCGCTCCAAGGCGGTCGCGGCGTTGTCCCAGGCCGAGGCTCCTCCCCCTAGGACGCCGATGCTCTTTCCACGAAGCGCATCGAAGTCGATCGTCTCGTTCGTATGCGCTGCAAGATCGGGCCACAGATCGCGGCCGACGAGATCGGGGATGTGATCGCCACCTGCTCCTCCGCGTCCGGTTGCGAGCACCACCCTGCGGGCAAAGCAGGTCCGTGCGCCGCCTGGCGACTCGATTTCGACGCGCAGCAATCCCGCCGACGGCGTGATCCGCCTGACAGACGTCTTATGCTCGAGGGGCAGCTTCAAAATTCGCTGCAGCCAGGCAAGGTACTCGACCCAGGTGCCGTTTGGGATCTTGTAGAGGACCTCCCATGCATCCGGGCCGAAAGCCGCCTCGTACCAGGCACGGAACGTCAGCGACGGAATGCCCAGTGCGGGACCAGGGAGGGTCTTCGGCGACCGCAACGTATCCATCCGGGCGAAGGTCAGCCAAGGTCCTTCGCGGCCGGGCGGGTTGCGGTCGAGGATCCGGAGATTGCGGACGCCCTTGAACATCAGGGCCGCGCAGGCCGCGATGCCATTCATTCCCGCGCCCACCACAAGAACGTCGGTGACGGATGCCCCGTCGGGCCTGGCGACCGTGGAGGTCCAGCTGGCCGCAGGGTAGCCGAGCAGGTCGAGATCCCTGGCCACGGCCGTCTCGTGCGCGATCAAACCCGATTCCGTCTGCGCGTGGCTTCGGATCGACGTCAAGCTGCCGCCCACGTCGCGCCTCCCATGTCGTCGTATGTGGTAGTCATGCCTTGGCGTCGGTCTCGTAGCGATAGCGGAAGTCGCAGTGGCTGGCGCCTTCCATGATCGTCTGGGTTCGGGTCATCTTGAGCTTGGGGTCATAGCCTTCACAGAACGAGCCGTCGCGGTTGCAGGACAGGAGACCGCCGATCTCGCCCAGCCCCATCGCCTTGTACATTTCGGCATAGCGGCAACGAGTGACGTTGAAATCGAAGCGGTTGTCGTCCCTGTAGACCGGCTCGATCTCGAGCGCATTCTCGGCCGTCCAGTTCGATTGGATGTCGATGAAGCTCTGCAGGCTTGTTCCGCCTTCCGCCTGGGCGGCGAATTGGGCAGCCAGGGCGATGGACGAGCGGCGGACGGATTCGGAGATGAGTTGCTTCGCCTCCTCCTTGCCGTAACGCTCGGCGATGGTCTCGTAGACCTCCCTCAGCAGTTCTGCTTCGATGCGGCGGCGCTCGATGATAGGAAGCGGCGAGGCCATGGCGGTGCTCCTGGAATACGGTTCCAAATATCTGCTGTGAAGGATCTATGATGCTGCCAGAAGGTCCCCCTGCCGGACCGGCGGCGTCCAGTTGCGGCCGGGCACGGACGCCAGCAGCGTCTGAGTGTAGGCGTGGCGTGGCTTCATGAAGACGTCCGCCGTTGCCCCCTCCTCGACCACGACCCCGTCCTTCATGACCGCGATTCGATCGCAGATCTGAGCTGCGACCCGAAGATCATGGGTGATGAATACCATCGACAGGCCGAGACAGCTACGCAGATCCGCAAGCAGCCGTAAGACCTGGGCCTGGACGGAAACATCGAGCGCCGAAACTGGCTCATCCGCAACCAGGACGTCCGGTTCGAGGGCCAGAGCCCGCGCGAGGCCGATGCGCTGCCGCTGCCCGCCGGAGAACTCGTGCGGAAAGCGCTCCGTGGCGTCCGGGTCGAGGCCCACGAGAGCGAACAGCTCCCTGGCTCTTGCCAGTGCCCTTGCGCGCGTCTCGCCATGAACGATCGGCCCCTGCGCGACGAGTTCGCCGGCCCGCCGTCGCGGATTGAGTGAAGCGAACGGGTCCTGGAATACCATCTGGATGCGCCGGCTCTCGGTCCTCATCGCCTTGCGGGACAGAGACGCTAGATCGGTCTCCCCCAGTCGGATCGCTCCTGAATCGGGGTCCAGCAGCCGCACGATGCAGCGCGCAAGCGTCGACTTGCCCGAACCGCTCTCTCCGACGATTCCAAGGGTGCCGCCGCGCGGCAGCACGAGGTTGGCATCCTGCACCGCGTGGGTGACGCGGCGGTTGCGGCTCAAGAGGCTACCTTTGCGGTAGGTTTTCGAGACGTGCTCGATGCGAAGGATCGACTCCGCGGCGACGCTCTGCGGCGCGGGCGGGACGAGCGGCGGCACCGCAGCGATCAGGGCTCGGGTGTAGGGATGCCTCGGCCGGTCGAGCACCTCTTCCGCCGGACCTTCCTCGACCAGCCTGCCATGCTGCATGACGGCGACGCGGTCGGCGATCTCGGCCACCACGCCGAAATCGTGGGTGATGAACAGGACGGCCGTGCCCCTGCGCTGCTGAAGCTCACGGATCAGCTTCAGGATCTGGGCCTGCGTGGTCACGTCGAGCGCGGTCGTCGGCTCATCGGCGATCAGCACCTGCGGCTCGAGGGCAAGCGCCATGGCGATCATCGCCCGCTGGCGCTGGCCGCCCGACAGTTCATGCGGATAGGCGCGTGCGGCAGCCTCCGGATCCGGAATATGGACGTCCTGCAGGAGACCGATCACGCGCCTGACGATTTCGGCTCCGCCGAGATCCGTGTGCGTGCGGAACATCTCGGCGATCTGATCGCCGACGGTCGTTAAGGGGTTGAGAGCCGTCATGGGCTCCTGGAAGATCATGCCAATCCGGGCCCCCCGGATCCCGCGCAGCTCTCCATCGCTGAGATCAAGCAGGTTCCGACCATCGAGCAGGATCTTCCCGGCCGTTGCCCGGACGCCGTCCGGCAGAAGCCCTAAAACGGCGCCTGCCGTCATCGACTTGCCCGAGCCGCTTTCCCCGACGATGCAGAGGATCTGGCTGGCGGCAAGGCGCAGCGACACGTCCTCGAGCGCATGCGGCCGGTCGGCCCCGGGCGGCAGGGCGACCGTCAGGCCGTCGATGGAAAGCACCGTGCTCATCGCCTCTTCAACCTCGGGTTCAGGGCATCGTTCAATCCCTGCCCGACGAGGGAGACGGACAGCACGGTCAGCAGGATTGCCACCCCCGGAATGGCCGAAACATACCATTGCGTGCGCAGCACCGAACGTCCCGCGCCGATCAGGTTGCCCCATGAAGGGATGTTGGGGTCGGACAGGTTCAGGAATGCCAGGGCGCTCTCGAGCAGGATCGCGGTGGCCATGATGACGCTCGCATACACGATGACGGGCGGCAGCGCATTGGGGAGGATTTCCCGAAAGATAATCTGAAGGTCGCGCATCCCAAGGGTGCGGCAGGCCTGGACGAACTCACGGCCTCTGAGCGAAAGGAATTCGGCCCGTGTCAGCCGGGCCGCCGCCGGCCAGGAAACGAGCCCAATGGCGATCGTGACGGTCTTGATGTCGGAGCCGAAGACCGCGACGAGGACGAGGAGCAGAAGGAAATTCGGCAGGGTCTGGAACGCCTCGGTGATGCGCATCAGCCCGTCGTCGACGATGCCGCCGTAATAGCCGGCGACCGCCCCGATGACGATTCCGATCGTGATGGCCAGCAGTGTGGCCACAATCCCGATCAGCAACGAGACCCGGGCGCCATGGAAGACCTGGGCGGCGATGTCGCGCCCAGTCGTGTCGGTCCCGAGCCAGAAGCGCGCATTGGCGAAGGGCCATTGCAAGGGCCGTCCGGCGAGGCCGAGCGGATCCTTGGGGAACAGCACGGGCGCGCTGAGCGCCATGCCGATCACGAAAACGAGGAGCAGGAGGCCGACGATGGCCGTGGAACTCGTTGCGAGCCGTTTCAGGGCTTCCATGGCGACACTTAAGTGACGATGCGCGGATCGAGGCGCGCATAAAGGAGATCGACGACGAAATTGATGGCAATGACGAGCAGCGCCGACACGAAGACGATCCCCAGGAGGGTGTTGAGATCCCGCTGCACGACCGATTCATAGGCCAGGCGGCCGAGACCCGGTAAGGCGAAGACGCTCTCGACCACGACGGAACCGCCGAGCATCGTGCCGGCCTGGAGCCCCACCAGGGTGACCATCGGCAGAAGCGCGTTACGCAGGACATGGGCCGTGATGACCCGGCGGGGACTCAGCCCCTTGGCCCGCGCCGTCCGCACGTAATCGAGGTTCATCACCTCGAGCATCGAAGCGCGCATGATCCTCAAGTAGGTCGCCAAGAAGATGAGGGCCAGGGTCGCGGTTGGAAGAAGGAGGTGCCATGCGATATCGACGATGCGCCGAAGCCCCGTGTAGCCGGCTCCGATCTCCTCGATGCCGCCGGCCGGGAGCCAGCCGAGCTTCACGGCAAAGACGACGATCCCCATCAGGCCGAACCAGAACGACGGGGTGGCGTAGAAGACCAGCCCGAGGGTGGAAATCAGCGTGTCGGGCCATTTGTTGACGCGCTGCGCCGAGAGGACACCGAGCGCCATTCCGGCCGCGAATGCGAAGCTGAGTGCCGATCCCATCAACAGAAGCGTTGCCGGGAGACGTTCCAGGATTACGTCGGCGACGGGCTTGCCGTAGATCGCGGAGAATCCCAGGTCGAGCTGAAGGAGGCGCCAGACGTAACGCCCGAGCTGCACCGCCACGGATACGTCAAGCCCGTAATGGCGCCGCAGCTCCTCGATCATCGTCGGGTCGCCTCCGCCGATCTGTGCCACTAGCGCGTCCACCGTGTCGCCGGGCGCGAGTTGCAGCAGCAGGAAGAGCCCCACCAGCAGGACGAGCAAGGTCGGCAAGCTGGCGGCCAGGCGGCGAAGGGCGAGGAGAAGAACGCGCATGATCAGGTCGCGGCGATCCAGGTGTCATGCCAGTCGCTCGAATCCCAGCGAGGCACGTTGTGATGGTTACGGACCTTCTTGCTGGTGGCGGCGAAGAACTGGCGCTCGGTGATCATCCAGACCGGGATCTCCTCGTTCACCGCCTTCACCCAATCGGCATAGAGAGCCTTGCGCCTGGCAGGATCGATTTCCGTGGCCGCCTGATCGATGAGTTGATCGATCTTGTCGGATTGCCAGCCCCACTGATTGGTCCAGGGCGCCCCCTTCGGCGAGCCGGACCGGTACCAGACCGTCGTCGACACTGCCGGGTCGCCGCGGTACTGGTGCCAGCCGGTAGCGAGATCGAAGTTCCAGTCGCGGTAGACCGTCGTAAGCGCGCCGGCGATGTCGAGCTGCACGATCTCGACCTTGATGCCGACCTCCGCCAGGGATTGCTGGATGAAGGTGGCGAGCAGCGGAACATCCTCGCCGTTCATGATCGGGACCAGCTTCAGCGTGAAGCGCGTTCCGTCCGCGCCGGGCTTGTAGCCCGCTTCGTCGAGGAGCGTGGCGGACTTCTTCTTGTCGAACGGGTAGGGCGGCTTGCCGCCGGGATAGAAGGCCGGGGACGAGGAGGGGATGGGGCCGGTTGCCGGCTTGGCCTGCCCGTAAAGGAAATTCTCGATGAAGAACTCGACATCGATCGCATGGGCGATGGCCCGACGTACGCGCACGTCCGAGAGCTCCTTGCGCCTTGTGTTGAACTCGAGGGTGTTGTTGAAGGCGTTCGCCTCGATGCCGCGGGTCGACACCTCGAAGCGATCGTCTTCCTTCAGCCGGTCGAGATCGGACAGGGACAGACCGTTGTAAGAGCTGAGCTGGATCTGGCCGGTTTCGAGCGCGGCGGCCACGGCCGACTTGTCCGTGATCACGCGCCATACGATGCGGTCGAGATAGGGAAAGTCCTTCCGCCAGTAGTTGGGGTTGCGGTCGGCAACGATGAACTGGCCGCGCTCATACTGGACGAACTTGAACGGTCCCGTGCCGATCGGCGCCGTGTTGGCCGGGTTCTCGAGGATATTGGTTCCTTCGAACACATGGCGTGGAGCGATGTAGCCGAGATCGCAAAGCGCCCGGAGCAAGAGGTTGAGCGGCATCGGACGCGAGTAGCGGAAGACGGCCGTATGAGGATCCGGCGTGTCCACGGCCTCAAGATACTGCTGGAGCTGCGTGCCATAGTTAAGATGCTTCTTCCACATCTCCATGGCGGTGAACTGGACATCGGCAGCCGTGAACGGCTTCCCGTCGTGCCACGTCACGCCCTGGCGCAGCTTGAAGGTCACAGTCTTGCCGTCGGGTGCCGCCTCCCAGCCGGTTGCCAGCACGGGTGCCGGGTTGCCGTTGGCATCCAGATCCACTAAGGCCTCCACGATCTTGCTCGTGATCAGGTAAACCCCTGTCGATGCGCGAATTGCCGGGTTTAGGATGCGTTGCTCCGAGCCGAGGTGAGCCGTCAGGACCCCGCCGCGCCTAGGAGCCTCCTGAGCGAAGGAGACGTGAGGGAGCAGCGGGCTGAAGAGAGTGGCACTCGCAGAGAGCAGGGCATCACGACGGGTGAGGCGCATGGCAGGAGTCCTTAAAAGCCGAGGAACGTTGCGAAGGTACCGTCCCCAGGGCTCGAGTCAATGGGGACGTTCTGTTAAAAGAACGCGTTGAAAGAGAATAATATTCTTTTAACATGTGGTGGCCTAGAATTTTGTTCTCTTGGACAAGAGAACTACAGGATGATCACGTGCTTTGCCTCGACACTCACACCGCCTCAAAGCTGTCGAGTCCAGTCGTGGGACGCTCGTCCTGCAGAGACGTAGAGACACCTAGAGCATCGTGCCCGGATCTGACGATGTGGGGCCGGGTCTAAGGACTCGGTGCCCGAAAGTGGAATCCACTTTTTGGGCTAATCCGATGCGGTCCAAAAGGAACCGAGAGCCTCGGGCGATTTCGATCAATCGCCCGAGGCTCTCGGGATGTGGCCGCTTAGATCGGTATGGCCTCATCAAACTCTTTGAGCAAACATTTCTTGTTCCTTATAACGAACGAAAGCTGATGGTCGCAGGTGTCCCGAACCTGGGTGTCAACGCGGAAGTCGCCCTTGCTTGACCCTTCGGCATTCGGAAGCAGACAATGGCGGGTATTTTGAGGGATCCTCGGCCGATCGCTCCAGGCAGCGAAGAGCCAGGAGCGGCTCTCCCTTAAGCAACGAGCCTCCTGAAAGCTCACTCCCAAGCCTGCCGGAAGTTTCCAAATCCGTTTCAATGTCTCCTTCGGGTCACGTCCTGCCCTCCAGCGTGGCCGTGTAGAGGTCCGCTCACTGCCGCGTTCCTGAAGTTCGCCTTACTTCCGGAACGTGCCAACTCTGGACATTCAACATCAGGTCCGCTTCGCGCCCACCCCAGCCGTTTTGATCAACATCCTAGTTGCTCGAAAGCTGCCGTTCCCGATTCAGCCCAAGGCGGTGACGGTCCTGATACAACCGTTGATGGAGAGATCCTGACGCAAGGCCAGCAGTCGGTCATCTTGAGGCATCAAATCTCTCAAACAGCCAGCGTCCGGCCGGCCCGAGTGGTTCGTCCTGGCGGTGAACTGCCACAATGGGCACTTGGCGCGATAGACCAGAGGCGCTTTCGCGCACCCGCGCAAGGCGCACCAACCGCCCGCTCGCAAGGTCCTCGGCCGCAGCCGGCTCTGGCAAGCTTCCCCAGCCTATACCGGCCCGGATCAAGGCGTGCTGCGCTCCTGGGTCCGTGACCCGCCAGGTGTTCAACGCCACGACCCGGCGATCCTCACCCTGCACCGCTTCGCGGACCTCGCTGAGCACGATCTGGAGGTGGTCTCGCAGCGCGTGCTCAGCGAGGCCTTCCCGCATCTGTGCGAGGGGGTGCGAGGCGGCCGCGACGGTGACGAGATCAAGCTCCGCCACAACCGTCCGCACTAGTGTTTCGGGCAAGAGCATGTCGGGGAGAATGCGGATGTCGGCCTCGCCTGGCGACAGGCCCGGCATATGGCGGCCCATCGCCATCGAGAACGGCAGCACCGACAGGCGAAGCTGGACGGTGGGAAATGCCTCCCGGAACTCACCCAGAACGGGTGCGAGTAGGGCCACCGGGATCGCCGCGCCGACCAGGACCCGCAGCTCCGTTTCCAGGCCGCGCGTGATCTGGCGGGCGCTCGCCCGGAAATGTCCAACGTCATCGAGGATGCGCCGGACCTGAGGCAGCAGGGTCCGCCCAGCTTCGCTGAGCGACGGGCGGTAGGCGCTGCGGTCGAACAATTCGGCCCCGACCTGCTCCTCTAACTTCTGGACCGCATAGGTGATGGCCGACTGCGCCCGGTTGAGCTTGCGGGCTGCCGCCGAGAAGCTCCCAGCTTCCACGACGGTGACGAAGACCTCGAACTGGTCAAGCGAGAGAGCATCCATCTTCATCAGTTTAGATGAAAGTGTTGATCGAAACTATCCCTGTTTTTTCGGCTTTCGTCATAGGGCATCTCTCGTGACGTCACAGCCCACTGCCTTCAGAGGTTCCCATGTCCATCGCTCAGACCACCGCACTGCCCCTTTCCACTCTCCCTGCCTCGACCGGCAAGCCGCTGCGTATCGCGCTATGGGTAGCTCAGGGCCTCGTGGCCGCCATGTTCGTCATGTCCGGCTTCATGAAGCTCACCACACCCATCACCGAGCTTGCGGCGATGATGCCCTGGGCTGGCCAAGTCTCCCCCGCCTTCGTCCGCTTCATCGGCTTGGTGGACCTCGCGGGTGGTATCGGCATCCTCCTGCCCGCTTTGACCCGTATCCAGCCGCGCCTGACCGTGCTCGCGGCTCTGGGTTGCGCCGTGCTGCAGGTGCTCGCCTTCGCCTTCCACGCCTATCGCGGCGAGTTCGGTGTGCTGCCGGTGAACGTCGTGCTGCTGGCTCTCTCCGGGTTCGTGTTCTGGGGTCGCAGCCAGAAGGCTCCGATCCTACCGCGCGCCTGATTGCCTGATCAAAGGTCAAAGGATCGGCTCAGCCACGAGCCGGTCTATCCGGTCCTCACACCCGAGAAAGACAAGCCAATGACCACACGCCTGCCCACGTACTTCATCAGCCACGGCGGCGGTCCTTGGCCCTACATGGACGGCCCGTTTCGACGCGCATTCGATCAGCTCGAACAGTCGCTCGTGGATATTCGCCGTGAACTCGGCGACGTGCCGCGTGCCGTGCTCGTCATCTCGGGCCACTGGGAAGAGAACGGCTTTGCCATCTCGTCGGGCGAGCAGCCCGGCATGGTCTACGATTACGGTGGGTTCCCCGAGCATACCTACAGCATCCGGTACAAGGCACCGGGCTCCCCGGAGCTGGCGCGGCGCGTTCAGGAGTTGTTGCAGATTGGCGGCGTTCAGGCCCGCCTCGATCCGGAGCGGGGCTACGACCACGGGACCTTCAGCATCCTGAAACCCCTGTATCCAGGGGAGGACATCCCAGTGGTGCAACTCTCTATCGACCGTAGCTACGACCCCAAACTCCATCTCCAGCTCGGCCGCCTGCTCGCACCCCTGCGTGACGAGGGCGTGCTGATCATCGGCAGTGGTCTCAGCTACCACAACCTGCGTGAGGCGCGGGGCCCTGCAGGTCGCGAGCCGTCGCGCGTGTTTGATGCCTGGCTCCACGAGACAGTCGTCGCTGCCTCCCCCGAGGAGCGGACCCCGCGCCTAATCTCTTGGGAGCGCGCGCCTTCTGCTCGTGCTGCTCACCCGGAAGAGGATCACCTCATCCCACTCATGGTGGCAGTTGGAGCCGCAGAGAATGAGGCGGGAGCGGTTGTCTACCACCAGAAGGATCTGTTCGGCGGCATCACGGCATCGAGCTTCCGCTTCGGCGAAGTGCCTACAGCGCCCTGAGCCCTGTCCGTCCATATGATCGACCAGAGAAGGATGTCACTATGACAAAGCCGAACAAGGGCACTATTGCCGAAGAATATGAAGAGGCACCGAATGAATACCTGATCACGCGGAGAGCCACCCTGCTTGGCGTGATGGGAACAATCTTAACGCCCGTGAGTGGCTTGCTGTCGCCGGCTTTGGCTCAAGGCACCCTCAAGGAAGCCGCCGAGATCGGTGATGTTCTCAAGAACATCCCAGGCCTGTGCCGTGTGACGACAGCCACGATCGAAGGTCCTTACTACATCGACAAGGAAATCGTCCGCTCGGACATCCGCGAGGATCAGCCTGGCGTTCCGTTGGATCTTGAGCTGCGCCTCGTTAATGCAAATGCCGGCTGCCGGCCGATCCAGGGAGCGGCTGTTTCTATTTGGCACTGCAATGCCGAGGGAGAGTACAGCGGCTATCTCTTCAACAATCCAAGTGAGTTTCCGGATGTGAGGGCCGCAGACGAGACCGGCCATGTGAAGCAGGATGGGCCGGAACGCTTTCTGCGTGGTGTTCAAACCACTGACGCCGAGGGAAAGGTCACGTTCCGCACGATTGTACCCGGCTGGTATACGCCGAGAGCCGTGCACGTCCATGTCCGGGCTTTCGTGAGCGCACGCGATATGATTACGACGCAGCTCTACTTCCCGCAGTCGCTGATCAACAGCGTTCACTCGACCCAAGAGCCCTACAAGGCTCGCGGCGTCTCGATCTACACCAACGAGAACGACATCCTCATCCGCCCGGAAGACGTCCTGAAAGTGTCCGCAAGGGGCGACGGCTCGCTCTACGCCACCACGACACTCGGCGCCGGAAACGCCTGATCACCACCGAACGAAAAGCTCTGCTTGGGGTGGGAGGATCATCTCGTCCCGGGTGACATCCACAACAGAAATCAACAAACCGTATCTTCAACGAGGTCCCATGCCCTTCGACCGATTAGACCGCTACACTCCTTACGCCATTGCTGCGCTGCGCATCGCGACGGCGATCATCTTCATGCTGCATGGTTCGCAGAAGCTTCTCGGCTTTCCGGCTCCGCCGCAAGGTGGCCTGCCGCCGCTGTTCTCACTGTTCGGGATCGGCGGAGTGCTTGAGCTTGTAGGCGGGTTTCTCATTCTGATCGGCGCCTTCACCCGGCCCGTCGCCTTTGTGCTCGCAGGCGAGATGGCTGTGGCCTACTGGATGTTCCACGCGCCGCGTAGTCTCTACCCGCTGCTCAACGGGGGTGATGCCTCAATCCTCTACTGCTTCGTCTTCCTGCTGTTCGTCTTCACGGGTCCCGGCACTCTCAGCGTCGATAGCCTGCGCAGGGGGCACGGGTACCGGCCGACCGTCGGCCGTTGATCGAGAACCTCATCACCGAAGTGGGGCGTTATCCTGCGCTCCCACAGGCTTTCTCTGAAGAGGCATGCCGGCTCGGTCCTTATGAGCTAACCCCAGTGTAATGCCCAGTTTTGTGATTGATCTCAGTGACCGGGCCGAGGCCGCCCGCACCATCAAACGCGAGCAGTGTGATAGGTGCGCCAACATACGAGGTACTCCGAGCAGATCACATCTTGGGGATCTGCTCTGTGGGCCTAGGGTCCTTGCAAGCGAGCGCCGGGTTTTGCCATGCACCGTCTAGACTTCGACCCGCCACAGCTGCGGGGGGATCGGCTCCACGCTCCGGTTCCTCCGCCTCGACAGCCGAGGTTCTTCCGGTTGGGGTAAGTTCTTCCATCCAGTCTAAATTGAGCCACTCAGGTACCTGGCTGATGGCTGGTTTCCACAGCTCCTGTTGGTAAAGGCGACATCCCGCCTACGGCCAACTTCGGACGTTCCCGCTGAGCCAGCGCAGTGTTCGAGTTTGGTCGAAATGAGACCTGCGTTTGGATGGGCGGATGTCCCGTTCTGCTCCGCTAACGAACTTTTGCCTTGCGAAGCTGGTGACAATGCCCCTAGCCGCCTGTGCACATAGGTAACTGTCGTCCCCGCACTGGCTGTGACGAGGCCTTTCGCAAGGCTTACCCTACGCTTACCCGCACGTTAAGTGACTGGACGGTTTTTGTGTTAAGCCCTTGAAAAGATTGGTGGGTGTGCAAGGATTCGAACCTTGGACCCGCTGATTAAGAGTAAGCGGCATACCTCTATCGTACCAGAACGTATCGTAACAGCAATCTCGCTTCAAAGCCTTGTAGTGTTTAGGCTTCAGCGCTTGCACCCGAACAAGCACTAACATAGAATAACAGCTCAGAACCAATCCATTCTGTTACCTGAATGTTACCTAGAACGCTATGCCCAAGGTTCGCCTCACCGCTGCTGCCGTCGACAAATTCAGGCCACCCGAGACTGGGCAGATCGAGTACTTCGACGCCCACCTTCCCGCCTTCGGGCTGCGCATCTCCTACTCCGGCACCAAGGCTTGGTTCGTCACCACCCGGGTCGAGCGCAAGCTCACCCGCATCACCCTGGGCCGCCATCCGGCCATGTCTCTATCGGACGCACGCGAGAAGGCGCGCAAGGTCATTGAACAGGCCAAGGGAGGAACCGATCCCCGCCAGGCACAAGCCGAGGAGCAACGCCAGAAGGAAAAGGAGCGACGGACCACCTTCGGCTGGGTTGCCGGGCTGTTCATCGAACGCCACGTCCAGCGCAACTTGCGTCCTAACACGGCCCGTGAGTATCGCCGCATTCTACAGGGGCCGGATACCGCCGAGTGGCACTCCCGCCCGATCAGCTCGGTCACCAAGCCAGAGGTGCTTGATCTGCTTCACCGGATGGAGTCTCGCGGGGTTCCCGCCGCAGCGAACCGGGCCTTGGCTTACCTGTCCAAGTTCTTCAACTGGTGCATTGAGCAGGACTATCTCACTGCCAGCCCGACCGCTCGGGTCAGGGCGCTCACATCCACCCGCTCACGGGAGCGGGTCCTCACACCTGAAGAGCTGACCTGGATCTGGAAAGCCCTTGAGGGCTCGACCAGCATCTTCGCAGGCTTATTCAAGGTTCTTCTTCTCACCGGCCAGCGACGGGGCGAAGCAGGTGGGATGCGCTGGGACGAACTCCGGGATCTTGGAACCAGCCAGGCGATGTGGGAGCTGCCAGCCAGCCGAACCAAGAACAGGCAGGTACACCTTGTACCCCTTGCCCCAGAGGTGCAGGCGATCCTTTCGAGCCTGCCGAGGACAGGACCGCTGGTCTTCACCAGCCGGAGCGCGACCTCGATCTCAGGCTTCAGCAAGGCCAAGGCCACGCTGGATCAGCGGTTAGCGGCCCTTCGGGCTGAGGCAGGCCTTGCTCCCCTGCCCCCCTGGACGCTGCATGATCTTCGCCGAACTATGGTGACGATGATGAACGAACGGCTTGGCATTGCTCCGCACGTGGTCGAGGCTGTCGTGAACCACATGAGTGGGCCATCCAAGCAGGGAGTAGCTGGTGTGTACAATCGCGCGACTTACCTTGCTGACCGCCGTCAGGCGCTTGATAGATGGGCTGATTTCGTAAGAACCCTTTCAAGGGTATCGTCGGCGGGTGTCGGCTCGAGCACGCCGCTGGAGACGGACTATGTTGGATAATGGCTTACCACATCTCAAAGAATTCAAAATGTTGTGGGAGGAACAGCTAAAGAGTTCATTCGATAAAGACAATGCGATCAAGCATGCTGTTGCAGCATCTCAGTTTCAGTCTGAGCTATTTTTCCTTGCCTATGCCACCGAAGACGATCGATTCGTTCAAGCTGGTCTTGCAATTCACGATCATGGACTAGTCGACTCACGAGGCAGCTGGCGTCGCGACCGCCCCCGCTCCCGGTTCGACCGTAAATGTCACGCAGAAGCAATAGCTTTAGCCATCGTCGTGGGCTTGCTCAAAAAGGGTATAAGTTTGCGTTATGCCTGTGGCGTCGCTGCGACGTTGGTAATGTGGGAAGCTAACAGCTTTGAGGCCGCGACCAAGAGTATAGAGCGGCTCTGGCGGTCTACGTCAGTGACCAAAGCAGAAAAAAATAGGCCTGGCAATATATACAGAAAACTTTACCGGAACAGACAAAGCGGCGACTACATCATCACGTTGTTATCGGTCTTGTATCGAAATCCACGATATGAAACTGACGGCCAGAATGAGGCATTAGAGCAGGTGAAAAACTTCATAAGCGAAGCCCAGGAAAGCGATGATGCTTTGGCGCTTATGCTTGACGATTTCCCAGTCGGGGAATTGATCCCTTACCTAGCCTCCAAATACCCAGTTTAGCATCTTACTGTGCTTGTGCAGCTATTTGAGAATTGTAGCATGCAAGTGCAGGGTTAGATACGCCGGCAGGCAAGCCCGAATTCGTGCTTGCCTGTCTCCCTCCGCGCTAACGAAGTCCTTCAACTTGGTGGCTCGGCTCGCATGTTGGACAGAACCCAGCACGTAAAATGTCCAACCGCTATGTGCTCTGAGTAGTTTAATTTGTGATCGCTTGTGACGAACAAGGGTGATCACATGACGACCTCCCCGAAGTATCTTACGCGATCGAGTGTGAGAAAGCGCTACGGCATCTCGAATATGACACTGTGGCGATGGGAACGTGACCCGCGCCTGAAGTTTCCTAAGCCACTAGAGATTAACGGCCGGCTCTACCAGGATCTAAGCGCTCTTGAGGAATGGGAGCGCTCGAGAGCTGTCACAACAGCAGCGGAAAGGGCTGAGACATGACTCTGTCCTGCCGGAGCACATCAGTCGTTACCCCGACTATCCAGCCTCTGAGCGAACCTGACACGCGGCCCCCTTTGGAAGCTGTGCTAGGCAGAGCCATCAAGGTGCAACTGCGATGGCGACACAGGCTTCCGTACAGGCCCATGGATAGAACAGAGCCTGGGTTTGCTGTCTGCCGAAAGCGCCGGCCCGTTATTGAAAAGTAAGGGCCGCCCTCACGCGAGAGGCGGCCCTGACAGCCTGCCGAGGCAAACTGGACCAATACAGTAACTTATCACGGCAGGTCTCCTATTGTCACGACCCTCCCGCTGAGCGTGGCTCTCCATGAGAGGAGTTGCCATGACCACCATCAGAAACTGCAATCTCAGCCGAGCCCCGGTCGTGAGCATCATCACGGTTAGAACGCTTCTCGGCAAACACTGCGAAACCTTCTCTCTTGTCGTGCACGCGGCTCAAAGCTCATGTCACGCGGCACCGGGGGCCGGATCTCTGGGCCACATAGTGAATGGGAGGATGCTATGACCCGCTTCTTCACCAGAAAATCTTTTCAGATTGACTACAAGTGCTTGGCTGCTGCGGCCCTTCCTTACCTACCTCAACTACTCCAGCGCTGGTTGCCTGACGGCTGCCGCGAAGGAAACGAGTGGGTCGCCCTGAACCCGACCCGGAACGACACTGCCCACGGCTCATTCAAAATCAACCTACGGACCGGCTGCTGGAGCGACTTCGCAACAGGTGATAGAGGCGGTGATGTTATCAGCTTGCTGGCTTACCTGCGCGGCACGCCTCAGAGTAAAGCAGCCCAGGATCTTGCCCGCGAGTTGGAGGTGCGGTCATGAGTCCTAGTCCGCGCCCTTGCACGCTCGAAAACTATGCTGAGGTTAAGAGGCTGCCGATCAGCTTTCTGGAAGAGCTCGGCATTTCACAGGTCTCTTACTATGGGAGACCTGCTCTTAGAATCCCGTACGAGAATGCTGATGGCGTTGTACAAGCTGTTCGCCGTCGCACAGCTCTTGCGAAGTCAGGAGGCAAAGACAAGCGCTTCTGCTGGGACCCAGGTGGACAGCCCTGCCTCTATGGTCTGCCCCGACTCCGCAGTGAAGAGGCCGTGATATTGGTTGAGGGTGAGTCTAACACTCACACGCTTCTCCACCATGGCATCAACGCACTCGGAGTTCCTGGAGCTAGTTCCTGGAAAGACGAACGGGATGCAACTCACCTACTCTCCTGCGGTACAATCTACGCGGTTGTTGATCCGGATGTCGGAGGAGAGGCGATGCTGCGGGCGCTCTCCAAGTCTATCCTGCGGGACCGGATCAAGATTATACGTCTTGATAGTTTTAAGGACGTCAGCGACATGCACGTTGACGCCCCTGAATGCTTCCGCGAGCGATGGCAGGCGGCTTTGGATGCATCTGTACCACTCCACCAGCCTGCATCAGAAGCCACCAGCGACACATCAGTGGTGCCCGATCCCTTCGAGATGACCAAGGATGGTCTCTATGTCGCAGTATATCGACGCAAAACTGTTGAGCGTAGGTGGTTAAGCGCGCCTTTCGAGGTGTATGGGCGATGCCGCGATCCAAGCAGCCATGGATGGGGCTATCTTATCCGCTTCGCGGATGACGACGGGTGCCATCACGAATACGTCGTCGCCGACGCGGCCTTGCACAGCGATCCCATTAGGCTCTGTAGTGACCTTGCGAGCCGAGGGTTGAGGATTACGACAACGAACGACCGGAACCAGTTCGTGCGCTACCTCAATGAGGTACGGGCTCCTGCACGCGTGACGCAGCTGCATCAAACCGGGTGGCAGGTCGTCAAGGGCAAACTGGTGTTCGGCCATCCTTGTGGATCGTTGGGCGGGCCTACGAGCGAAATTATCCGGTTCGAGGGTGCTGCCACCTCGGTCTATGAGCAATCCGGTTCTCTGGAGGACTGGAAGGCCTCCGTTGGAGCTCTTGTGAGCCACCACTTACGTCTGATTCTGGCCTGCTCCGTCGCATTTGCCGGGCCTTTGCTCTACCTCGTCGGGCATGAGGGCGGCGGCCTTCACCTGTATGGCGACTCGACAACCGGCAAGACCGCTGCGGCTTGTGCCGCAGCCTCAATTTGGGGCAAGGGCAGCACCGATGGGTATGTGCTTCCCTGGCGGCATACAGCGAATGCCATTGAGGCGATCCTGGCCGGGCGGACAGACACACTTGTCGTCTTTGACGAACTCGGCGTCGGCGATGCAAAGAATGTTTTTTCCGCACTGTACCAGATTACAGCACGGAGCGGGAAAGCACGGCTCGATCGCGATGCGCAGCTGAGGCCCGCCTCTACTTGGCGCAACCCGCTTCTCTCGACAGGTGAAACGCCTGTAAGTGCGAAAATAGTAGAAGACCATGGCCGGCTGCACTATGCGGGTCAGCAGGTCCGCTTGTTGGACATTCCCGCTGATGCCGGGAGCGGCGTCGGTATCTTCGATGCCGATGCTCTCATGGGTAAACCGGGCGAATTCGCTGACAGCCTTAAGGCAGCAGCAGCACGGCATTACGGGGTCGCCGGGCCAGCTTTCGTGCGTCAACTAATCGGAGAGGGCCCTGAGGACGTGGGATCTCTTGTTGCAGAAATGATCACTGCTTTCGAGAAGGCCCACATCCCCCCCGAAGCAAACGGTCAGGTCCGACGAGCTGCCCGGTTGATGGGGCTAATAGGGGCAGCCGGTGAACTGGCAACGTGCTGGGGGATTGTGCCTTGGCGCGAGGGCGCCGCGACAGACGCTGCCGCCAAGGCACTGGCTGACTGGATTTCTCAACGTGGTGGGCTGGAGGCGGCGGAGGTTCGCGATGGCATTGAACAGGTGCGTCGGTACTTCGCCCAATTCGGAGAGTCGCGGTTTGACCCTGCTGACGACAGTGACGCGAGAATTGCAGTAGCAAGGGGCGGCTGGCGTCGCGGGTCCGGGGAAGATAGGGAGTGGCTCGTTCTGCCGTCTGTGTGGCGGGACGAGATCTGCAAAGGGCGCAATGCAAAGGCTATTGCCCGAGTTCTCGCAGAGCGAGGAATGCTACTGCGAGACTCCCAAGGGAAGTTCACACGGTGCGAGCGTACGCCGATGGGACCGCTGAGGGTGGTTGTTCTGAGGGCTAGTATACTTGAGAGCGGTTATAATGAAGGCTGAACATCGACGCCGTCTCCTGGAAGTGGCGAGTGGTCAAAGGCGAAGTGTTACAGGTGTTACGGGTGTTACCGAGGACGTAGCCACCCGTACAGTAACACTTGTAACACCTGTAACACCTGCCCAGCAACCAGCAGCGCTTCAACTCGGGAACGGTTGGTCATTGGATGACTGGCAGGCGCTTTTTGAGGAACGAGCCGCAATACGTGAATTCGACGGTGGGCTGTCGCGCGATGAGGCCGAGCGACTTGCTGTCGAGGACATGCTCACGCGCTACTTCGGTCTCAACCCCGCAGCGAAAGGATCCAAGTGATGGGCGTGAGCCGCGCGCTTCGGCAGCATGGTAGCACGAGCCTCCACACCCCACACGAGCCGGCCGCGGCTTCCACAGGCAACTTGGTCCTGACTCCCATTCGACCGGAAAGTCCGTAGCTTAGCAATGGAACTACTCTTATCCACCAAGCTAGCCTTGATGAAGGCAGGCTCGTCAACCAGTGAACGTCGAGCAAAGGAGCAAACCATGACAGGCTATTTGATTGTTGAAATGGCCTACCCGCACTGTGAACTTCAGCCCATGCACGTTGACGTGACCTACCATGGACAGGAGCTGACGCTGCAAAGGTCTATCGAGAGCTCTGACTTAGGCATTGAGCCAGCGTCAACAGCGGAGCAGGTGATTGGAGCGTATGAGGGTCAATGCAACTATCTACACTATAAGAACAAGAACGATTTCTTCGCTCCAAAATACAACTAACACCCGATAGAACATACGAGCCCACATGCAGAATGGGTTGTCTATCGTGAGATAGACAATTGCGATCTCCAATATATTGGCGGTGTTCGCGCCGAGTGCGTAAGTCCGGAAGTGGCGATATGTTCGGCCTGCGGAACTCGGAATCCGGAGCCCTAGCACAGTTGCGTCTCCCACGCCGGGTGACTGTTGGACAGTGTATGAGCAACGGCAAAGACGCGAGCACATGCAACTAGAGGGATGGACATGTCAAAGCGAAAGGGTCCACACCCGTTGGAGGCCCTGACTGGGCAGTTCGTGCACGGTGTGAAAGCGCCTGGCTTCTACTCAGACGGGAACGGGCTCTATATGCGGGTGGACGCCTCGGGTTCAAAACGCTGGATCCTGCGCACTGTGATCCAGGGCAGACGCCGGGACATCGGCCTAGGCGGCCTCTCCTATACGTCCTTAGTAGAGGCTAGAGTGAGAGCCAAGGTCCTGAGAACGATTGCACGTGAAGGCGGCGATCCCTTCGCCGTACGGGGGCAGGTGTGCAGAACGGAGTTCCCCGAGGTCACGCAAGCTAGGAACCATGCAGCCGAGCTTCTTGAGGACGCTGGTTTGACACTTGAGGATCTTGGTCTCAGGCGTCCCAGCGGGCGCTGATCGGGCCCTTGCTTTGGGAACCATGCGTACAGTCCTCGTCGGCCTCACTAATCTCCCTATGACGTGGGCAGCTGATCTCATCACTGAATTCACTAGGACCTGTCTTCATTGCGCTGATCTCGTTCTACTGGACCTTGCCCAAGCGGAACAGGAGCATTCGCTGTCTTATACGTTCCTTTAACATAGGTTTTGACTTTTGGAACGCTTCGTTCCAAGCTTCCTAGAGTTCAATGGAACAGGAGCGGCTGATGCTGGTAGGCTACGCGAGGACGAGCACGCTAGAGCAGGAGGCTGGCCTGGAGGCTCAGCTTCGGGAGCTGGAGGCGCTCGGTTGCGAGAAGGTGTTCCAGGAACAAGCAAGTTCAGTCGGCCAGCGCAAGGCTCTGGAGCAAGCTCTGGAGTTCACCCGCGAAGGTGACACCTTTGTCGTAACGAAGCTCGACCGGCTCGCTCGTTCCGTCCCCCACTTGTGGGAGATCATTCGAAAGCTCCGGGCCAAGGGCGTTGATATCCGCATCGTTAATATGGGGATCGACACCAACACGCCAACTGGGAAACTCATGCTGAACGTCCTTGGCGGTATAGCCGAGTTCGAGCGTGAGAGGATGTTGGAGCGCCAGCGCGAGGGCATTGCGAAAGCGAAGGTCGACGGAAAGTATCGTGGGCGCAAGCCAACTGCTCGGGCTAAAGCCAACGAGATCACAGCCCTACATGCGCAAGGAATTAGTCTGTCAGAAATCGCTCGCCGTCTGGAAATTGGCAAGGCGTCGGTTCACCGTGTGTTGCGGGAAGCGTCTTTGTAAAATGAACCCGGTTGCAAAAACATGCACTAGGAGGGCAGCGCGCCCCGACGTGCCCTTGCTTTCACCCCCAGTCGGCAGCAATCGCCTCGGCCTGTCGTACGACTAGATCAACCGCAGCTCTTTGAAGATCGGGCGGATAGCCGTAGCGCGCTAAGAGCTTGCGGACTTCTATCCGCATTTTGGCGCGCACTCCCTCTTTGCGGGTCCAGTCGATGGTTGCGGACGCCCGGATCGTTTGCACAAGCAGTTGCGTCAGAGTGCGGAGCGTCTCGTGAGCCATTAACTCGCGCGCCGACCCGTTTTCCGCCAACGCCTCATAGAAGGCCACTTCTTCCTGTGTCAAGCCAAGCTCTGCCGCCCGCGATGCGTTGGCGCGGATGTCGTTCGCGAGCGCGATCAGCTCCTCGATAACCTGCACGCTATCGACAGCGCGGTTGTGGTATCTTCGCAAAGTCTCGTCGAGCCTCTCACTCAGTTTCTGAGACTGGACGATGTTAGTCCGGGCGTGAGCCTTGATCTCGTCGGCGAGCAAGCGACGCAGCGTCTCTACGGCGAGGTTCTTCTGCTTAGTGCTGCGCACATCGGCCAAGAACTCCTCGGAGAAGATCGACAGGTCTGGCTGGTCGAGCCCGGCAGACTTGAACACGTCAAGTATGCCGTCCGCCATGACCGCTTTAGACAGTAGCTGACGGATATCACGCTCTACCGAGGCGCGACTCCTGCTTGTCCCTGTAGTGTATTTCGCCAGGTTTGCTCGCAGCGCCGAGACCATCGCGATCTCATGCGCGCGGTCCTTAATCCGATCATCGCCTGCGCTGATCGCGTAAGCGACCTCGAGTTTCAGGCCGGTCTCGATGAAGGCGTCACGCTTATCCGTCGCCAGCAGGTGTTCAAGGCATTTCTTCAGGATCGTGAGCCTACCCGCAGGCAATTCGCCGAAGAAGCTCTTCCAATCCGTACCTTCGAGCAGCACTAGCGCACTCTCAAGCAGCGTCAGCGTCTGGCGTACTGCCTCATTCGGGTCCATGCGCACTTGGTCGCGGTCGCCCTGGGTATACTTCTCCAAGGCAGCCTTAAGCTCGGCCCCAATCCCTAAGTAGTCGACCACCAATCCACCAGGCTTGTCGCCCCACACCCTGTTAACCCGGGCTATCGCCTGCATCAGGCCATGACCGCGCATGGGCTTGTCGATGTAGAGGGTATGCAGTGCGGGCGCGTCGAAGCCAGTCAGCCACATGTCGCGAACGATCACTAGATCGAACCCTGACGACGGGTCCTTGAACCGGTTCGCCAAAGCCTCAAGTCGGGACTTCGTCCTCAGATGAGGTTGCAACGGCTGGGGATCATCGGCACGGTTGCCGGTGATGACGACCTTCATCAACCCAGCCTTGTCATCCGCAGTTTCGGCTGAAACCCATTGCGGTCGAAGTTTAGCGATCTCATCATAGAGCATGACCGCAACACGGCGGCTCACTGTGACGATCATACCCTTGCCGCCGGCCATTGCCTCTCGGCGAGCGTCGAAGTGATCAACCACGTCTGCCGCAATCTGCGCGATCCGGTCAGGAGCACCGACCACTTCCTCAAATCGCGCAAACTTTCCCTTGATGCGTTCGACCGCAGCATCGTCTCCTTCCGCCAACTCTTCAGCGAGGCTGTCGAGCTGTGCGCGTTCGGCATCACTTAAGGCGAGATGAAGCCTCGCGAGGCGTGCCGTGTAGTGGATCGGGACGGTGGCGTTATCCTTCACCGCTCGTGTCATATCGTAGGTGTCGATGACCTCACCAAAAGTGCCATAGGTGTCGCGGTCCTTCTCCTCAATCGGCGTGCCGGTAAAGCCGATCACGGTGGCATTCGGCAATGCCTGTCGCAGGTAGTCAGCAAATCCCACTGCTTCGCGAATGCCACCGTCTCGCTCAACATAGCGCTTCTTAAATCCGTATTGCGTCCGGTGCGCCTCGTCGGCGATAACGATCACATTGCTGCGATCAGTCAGTAACGGGTGCGTACCATCTTCACCCCGGAATCGCTGAATGGTGGTGAAGACTAGACCTCCGATATCGACCGCGAGCAGACGCCGCACCTCCTCTGCTGTCTCAGCCTGCCGTGGTGTTCCACGGAGGGCGGCACTATGATCGGCAAAGGTGCCGAAAAGCTGATCGTCGAGGTCGTTACGGTCAGTGACCATCACGATAGTGGGGTTCCGCAGCGCCTTGGCGAGTTGGAGCTGGCGAACGAAGAACAGCATCGTCAGCGACTTGCCCGAACCCTGTGTGTGCCAGACGACCCCGCCCTTGCGGCTGCCCGACTGTGAGGAAGCTAGCGTCGAGGCAAGAGCTTTCTTGACGGCGTGGAACTGATGATAGCCGGCGAGCTTCTTCGACCTCACCGTGCCTTCCTTGATCTCAAATGCGACAAAATCAGTGATAAGGTCGATGATACGCTCGGGCGCGAAGACGCCTCTGATTAGCACTTCCAGCTCAGATCGCCCAACATCGTCATAGTCGATGCCGTCGATGGTGCGCCACGGTGCGAACCGGTCTAGACCAGCGGTCAGTGAGCCGATGCGCGCGTTACTGCCATCACTGATCACGAACACTTGATTGGCGCGCATCAGCTCCGGTGCTTTGATCTTGTAGGTTTCGAGCTGGCTGTGCGCTCTCTCCAAGGTCGCTGCCGCGTCCGATGGACTTTTCAGCTCTAGCACGGCAATAGGCAGCCCGTTGATGAATGCCGTCACGTCGGCTCGCACAGTCCCGCGATCGCCTTTAACGATGAACTGGTTGGCGACGAGGAACCGGTTGGAGGCAGGGTTATCTTGATCGAGCAGGCGGATACCAACCGTCCGAGCTTCACCCTTCTCGTTCAGCTCCACGGGAACGCCGGAAACAAGGTAGGGATGGAAGAGTCGATTATTCTCGACGAGGTTCTGACTTGGTGACGTTTTGATCTTGCGGATGGCGTCATCGACCATACTAGCGGTCGCATCGGGGTTGAGCGACGCGATGGCGCTGCGTAACTCGGGCTCAAGGATCGCTTCCCGGTAGTCGGTGCGCGCGCCCATGGGACCATTCGGCGCGAGATAGTCACCGGAGACGGTCTTCCAGCCTAGAAGCTCGAACCAAGAGAGAGCAGCCAATTCGACCGCCTCTTCTGCAAGCTCCTTGCGCAGACTGTCAGGCGGGAGGGGATAAGTTCCGGTCATGCCGCCTCCATTGAACGGAGAAGAACAAAGCACACCCAGCACAGCAATTCTGGCGTACGGGCCATGCGCATCACGCTGCAACCTCATTACCCGGTTGCTGCTGGGCAGCCTGATCTAGCTCCCATTCGGAACGAGCGGCATCGTACATGGTTCGGTCGAGATGGAACAGGACACGACTGGGCTCGAAAGTCGCATCAAAGATTTCGACAGGATCATGTTCCGAGTCAATGTACTCATCAAATTCGGTGTGGTCGCCGTACTTCGTCACGGCGGCGGCTTCTGCCTGCGCTCGGCTCCAAGCCGCGTCAAACAGGAAGCTCACCAGTGTATCGCAAAGACCACCTAGCATCACAGCGTGTTGGCGCTGCAGCGTGCGCCAATCGAGCGATCCTCCGTGCCGCATACCGCTGATGTTACTGAGTTCGGCAAGTGCACCGACTGTGCCATTCATGCTACCGAGAAGCTTGCGGATTGTCTCCCCGATCCGCTGTGCCTCCGGGTGTCCATCGAGCGAGAAATCGAGTGCCCTAATGATGCGACTGTTCTGCACCGGGAAGTCCTCGCCCGCAATCGAGCCGAGGCCAAGATGCGGCGCGATCGTGTGAAATGTCGCCTCGAAGAGCGCCCGGACACGCTCAAGGCACTTCTCGGGCTCACTCTCGATCGTGGACTCCAGTGCGCTGACATGGACTTGAAGTCGGCCCGCCCGATCCGGATGGGCTTCCATCAGCGCGCGGAGCATTTGGAGCGTATAGGGCATTCTTATGCTGCCTCCACCGCTGCCTCGGCATCCTTGATGCGCAGCTCGCCAGATATGAGTTTTGGGAGGAGGGTGTCGCGAAGAGCCTTGAGAACAATCGACTGCTTGATGCGTGCACGGACTCCGTCCATGAAAGGGGTTACCATCTTATCGAAAGCTTGAGCGAGCTCTGGTGATCCAAATGGTCGCTGTAAACCATCGAAAGTTTGTCGAGTGATTGTAGAAAACACGGACCCGTGTGAGCGTACTGTCAACTCGTTGATGGCATCGAGCAGAACGTAATAGACAAAGAAAGCACCGAGGTTTGCGCGTGGCAATGCAGCATAACAGGATTGGTTGAAAGCCATGGGAATACCTGCAATGCCAAGCTTACCAACCGTGCCTCTGGCGGTGATAATCGTTGCCCCCTCAGGCAGTAGAGGAGAGGCGCAATTTTCAAGGCCAGCATGAGAAATGCTGCGTTCCGTAGAATAGATAAACGGCGCTGAAGGGCTTGGAGCATCAACCACAGAGAACCAAGGGATGTCGCCGTCCCAGTATTCTGCGACTGACGTCTTAGGCGTACCTCCGCCAACCAATTCAAAAAACTCAGCGATTTCGGAAAGCTTCCATCCTTCCGGCAGCCCATCCTCGCCGAAGCTGTCTGGGAAGAGGGTAGCGGTATCGCCGGGAAGGCCGGCATCGCGACCTTCGGCCTTGGCGCGAACGGGATCGAAATCCACGAACCAGCTCTTGAATTGCGCCCGCGCCATTTCCTCAAGAGTTCCGGCTATACGGCAATTCAGTTCGATCTTGCCGTCGAGTGAGCCAAGAAGTTCAACAATCGCATCTTGCTCGCGAAGGGTTGGCAACGGGATTGGTATCAGTGCAAGATTGGCCTTTGTCAGCTTTGGCATCACTGCGCCCGTCAAGTAAGCAGAAATGTCAGCCGTCGCCATAGCATACGCCAGATATCGAGTGCGGGCCTCTTGTGTGCCCTCTAATATGTGAGCGTGATTGTTCACCCAAAACTTGCCGCTTGCCATAAACGCCACAGGCGTTTGTCGAGTCCGCAGGTTTTCCCCATCTTCAGCAACAAGTAGGTAGTCACCGTCAAAGAGATAGCTGTTTACAAAATCAACAACGCCAGACGCCCCATAGTACGGGTATGGGCCGGCGATACGCTCGCTTTCCTTGACCGGCACCCGACGTGCGTCATGACTAATGCTTACATCACCGAGTGCAACGGTTGGCCATTTACCAGCCATGTCCGACCCCAGCCAGTGTTTTTCGGATTCGCTCGTCGAGCATAACGCCTTCGGCCATCTGCTCGCGCAAGGTTGTGGTCAGCCGCGTCATCTTGGTGTCGAAGGGGTCATCCTCCGCGTCCGCCTCTGGCGCGCCAACATAGCGCCCTGGCGTTAGCACGAAACCCTGCGCCTCCACCTCCTTGAGGCTTGCCGCCTTGGCGAAGCCGAGCACGTCCTCATACCGGCCGCCGACCTCGCGCCATGCATGGTAAGTATCGGCAACTTTGGCGATGTCGTCGTCTGTCAGTTCCTTCATTGTACGCGACACCATGGTGCCGAGCCTGCGCGCGTCAATAAATAGGATTTCACCTGTGCGGTCGCGCAATTTCTTGTCACGCGACAGACCGTTCGACTTGTCGCGACTCAGAAACCAGAGACAGACTGGGATTTGGGTCGTGGAGAAAAGCTGCCCCGGCAACGCCACAATGCAATCAACGAGGTTCTTCTCAATCATCTCACGCCTGATCTCGCCTTCGCCAGACTGCTGACTGGAGAGCGATCCGTTTGCTAACACCACGCCGGCGAACCCATCTGGCGCGAGATGATAGATTATATGCTGGAGCCAAGCGAAGTTGGCATTTCCCGCAGGTGGCACTCCATATTGCCAGCGGGCGTCATTTCTCAGCTTGTCACCTCCCCAATCACTGTCGTTGAAAGGCGGATTGGCGAGGATGTATTTGGCCTTCAGGCCGACATGCAGGTCCTCGTGGAAGCTGTCCGCCCACTTAGAGCCGAGGTTCGCCTCGATGCCCCGGATGGCGAGGTTCATCTTAGCGAGCCGCCATGTCGTAGCGTTCGACTCCTGCCCGTAAACAGAAATCTGGTCGCGTGCCTGCTTGGGATCGATGTGCTTGCCCGCGTGCTCCTCGACGAAGCGCTCAGACTGCACGAACATGCCGCCCGACCCACAGCAGGGGTCGTAAACGCGGCCCTTGAAGGGCTCCAGCATGGAAACCAGCAGCTTCACTACACAGCCGGCGGTATAATACTGCCCACCTCGCTTGCCCTCTAGTTTGGCGAACTCGCCAAGGAAGTATTCATAGACGCGACCCAGCACATCCTGCCCGTGGTGTGCGTCCTCGAAAGTGATATCAGAAAAGAGCTTCAGCACCTCGCCGAGGCGCGTTTGGTCCAGCTCCTGCCGGGCGTAGTTCTTCGTGAGGACGCCTTTGAGGCTAGGGTTCTCCGCCTCGATGGCGATCATCGCCTCGTCAATGAGCTGGCCGATGGTGGGCTGGGTGCTGGTGGCGTGTTCTTTTAAGAAGCTCCAACGCGCCCGATCCGGTACATAGAAGATGCTCTCAGCTAGATAGAGATCGCGCTCGTCCACCAGATCGCGCTCTTCAGGATCAGCCAGCGCTTGTTTGCGGCGCGTCTCGAACCGATCCGAGATGTACTTCAGGAAGATTAGCCCAAGCGCGACATGTTTGTATTCGGCTGCGTCCATATTGCCGCGTAATTTATCAGCGGCAGCAAATAGTGTGGCGGCGATTGATGGACCAGGCTTCCCCGTTTTGACAGCTCCATTCTTGCTATCAGGTTTCCTTCCACGTGGCACGAATCACTCCCAACCTTCTGGTTTCGAAGGCATTTGTGCTGATCTAAGGTTAACCGATCGTGGCTGCCAAGCCAATTTTTTGGGTGAATCGGCTCGTATGGCAAGTCAGGAGCCGCGACGGCCGAATGAATTTCCGCTTTGGTACACAATGCTGCTACACTTCGTCTGCAATCCAACCTATAACCCATTGTAATATAATGTAAATTATTGCTTCAGTTCTCTTCCCCTCAGCTCCACCAGTCCTTCGGGCCTGGTAAACAATCTGCGTTGGCACATGTGCAATTGTAGAGGCCAGTCAGCGGGCGAACCGTGTCTGGTCGCCTTACGGAAAGTTCGAGTTGAGGTTGTCAGACGTCGCCGTGTCGCCGGTCGCCGGCACCTCGCAATTGTTGCTGAAGCTGATCGGGACCGATCGACCCCAGTCGGTCGAGTCTGCCTGAACCTGGAAATGCAGGTGTGGCCCGGAGCTCCGGCCGGTGTTCCCGGAGATTGCAATGGGCTGGCCGCGCTGCACAGTATCGCCAACGTTCACAAGCACGCCATTGGCCTGGAGATGGAAGTACCAGCTGGTAAAGCCGCCCGCGTGCCGGATGCGGACTGCATTGCCCCAGTTCTGCAGGCTGCCGTTCGGAAACGGCGTGTTCGAGGATGTTGTCGGCTTGCTCGGGTCGTACGTCGCCGTCAGGTTCTCCTGTAGCCACTCGACCGCGCCAGCGCGAGCAGCTCGGATCTGAGTGCCGGCAGGCAAGGAGAAGTCGAAGGCATACGCCTGGCTGTCGTTGTGCGACCCTGAGGGGTTGTTGTTGCCCTGCCCGACGCCATAGGAGTCGCCGTTGTTCCACGGGTAGCGGTACGCGCCAGTTGCCTGGTCCTGCCGCTCAATGAAGCCAAGGCGCAACCTGCGGCTGAAAAAGGCAGCGTCCTCGGTCTTGAAGTCGGTGAGGCTGCGGCGGTGGCTCTACCATTGCGTGCCCGACCCCGGCTGCCAGACGGCAGCGTACCGGTCGTTCTAGATCGCCAGGGCTGCCAGTCTCAGGCCCTGGGGGGAAGTAGATCTGATCCTGGGCCTCCAGCTCCGCGCCGGTCATGCCGGCCCGCCACCATTGCGTACCGCTGCCGGATCGCCATACGGCGGAGAACCGGCCGCTATCGATCTCCAATGATCTGATGCGCAGGCCTTGGTTGAAGTAGATTTGGTCCTGCGCCTGGAACTCGTCAACTGTCATGCCGGAACGCCACCACTGTGTGCCAGAGCCAGGGCGCCACACAGCCGCAAAGCGGCCATTGTCGATCTCCATGGCGGTGATGCGCAGGCCTTGGTTGAAGTAAGTCTGATCCTGTGCCTTGAACTCATCAAGGGTCATACCGGCACGCCACCACTGCATGCCACTGCCGGGCCGCCACACCGCTGTGAACTGGCCATTGCGGATCGCGAGCGACTTGATGCGAAGGCCCTGGTTGAAGTAGGTCTCATCTTGCGCCTTGAACTGGTCGAGGGTCATGCCGGAGCACCAACGTTGTGCTCCGCTGCCGGGCCGCCACACCGCGGCGTAGCCGTTTCCGCTACTCATGTTGCACCCTCCTCATCCGGTCAATGCTGAGCAACAGCACTCAGGTACCCGCGACCTTGGTGGTGCTTTGCACTCAATGATGGAGGTACATCCAAGTGCATCAGCTTGGATGTGAGGCGCCACACACGTGCTGGTGACACTGTGGATGAGAGGCGCGATGACCGCTTACGACGAAAGGGCCGGCTTAGAGTGCTTAAACAGTCGAGCAAGCGGAGTTCATGCCAGGGTGCGGCCAGACAGGCCCGACGATGAGCACACGACTCGGCCGGACTACTCTCCGGGCCTGAGAGTAAAGGAAGCGTGTTGTGGTGTGGCAGGAGCCGCGGCAGCCATCTCAAGAGACCTAGCACAGTCTCGGAATATTTGCCTAGTGGCCCTCGGCAGGACAGGTGGCAGGGGTGTTTTGAGCGCGCGGAAAGGGCCAAAAACGGCATGATCACTATGAGACAGCTTGAACGCTACAGGCCGCCCTGACTCAATCGCGGTGGCCTCTTCTTTCGGGGTTAAACCTGGGCCAGACCAACATTCCGACCAACATCTGGCTCTTCGAAAGGGCTCTGGTCGCGTCGGGAGGTGACTCACAGAGTAGCGTTCCTGACTCAAATGGATCAGTGAGATTCAGCAGCTCTGGCCTGTGCCTCACAAGCTTTGCTTAGCTAAGATTACGAGCCTAGATACGTTGTTTTAGTCAACTTCATCAACGAGCAGCATGAGAGCCTTCGCTCATCCGACGTTGCGGATTGCTCAGCGCCTACGCGCGCTTGACCGACTCCGGTCAGGGTCGAGCCCTGCCTGCGGAGATTAGCACTTAGGAGACAAGGCCGGATTGCTGGATTGGGTGTCCACCAAGCCCCAAAGTCGCTGGAAAAGATCGCGCTCGCTTTTTTCCAACCCGAACGATGAACGCCCTTGTGGGATCGTAGCACCCGGGCCAACACGCGAGTTATCATGACTATGAAATGGTGAGCAGCGGCAGCCTGTTCACCCTGTCCACCACAAGTGGACAGGGTATGAACACCTGTAGCGAATGAGCACCCTCTGCGCTCTGAAAACTGCGACGCAGCCTGTATCGAATGGCGTGGACAGGGTGTCCACTTGGTCTCGGGCATCCAACGAGAATTAGCCCCGAGAACGACAGTTCTCACTGGCACCTGGATGAGGGTTATCAGATCCAACGCTCGGACGTTTTGCTACTCGGCCGTGCCGCCAAAGGGAGATCTCATGCTGGGCCGCTCTTGCTCATCAGGGTTACCAGGAGGTGGGCATAACTCTGGGCATCATCGATGGCCCGGTGCGTGTGTTCGTGATTGCTGATGACGTAAACCCGCCGCTCGTGATCACCGCGGCGCAATCGGCCGAGTAGGGCGTCAAGGCCGTGTAGACCTGGCTGCGGCCGTCGCAGTTTACCTTTGCTGCGTCGCCTCAGCCTTGAACAGGCGAAGCGTGCGATGGGAGGTGAGCTGCAGTTGGAATCCAGCACCGGAAAGGCCCACTTCCGGTGGGTCGCATTGACCAGAGGTCCTATGATAGGCGTGCCCTTCCGAGCCGTTGAGCCAAACCCTAGATCATTTTCCGCCGGTATGCCCGGGGCGAGTGGCCGGTGATCTGCCGGAACAGCGCCGAGAACCGGCTCAGGCTGCCATAGCCAACTGCAATCGCCACTTCGCCGACGGACAAGGAGGGATTGGCCAGCAGCGCCTTGGCTTGCGTGATGCGGCGGGTCATCTTGTAGCGGTGGGGCGGCTCGCCGACTGCTTCCTTGAACGCCCGGCAGAAATGATATGGGCTGAGCCGGGCGATTGCCGCCAGCTCGGCTAGCGAGATGTCCTGATGTAGGTTCGCCTCGATGTAGTCGCACACGGCCTTGCGCTGCCAACTCGCCAGCCCTCCCTTAGCCTGAGGCTGCTCGGTCTGGCTGCCCTGCAATGAGTCTACCGCCTGAGACGCCAGGATCTCGGAGATCAGAACGATCCCAAATGATTCGGCATACATGCGAGAATACATCTTCGGTTGCGCCAGGATCCGGTTGAGTTGCAGCATCATCTGGACCAACAGGGGATGCTCAAAATGCAACATCGGGTAGAGCTGGTGCTCCCTAGAATCCAATTGCGGGCAAATCCCCGGGTCGATGTAGGCAGACGTGAAGACGATCGGCGTTGTTCCCGGCTGGGCCCAGCCCTGCAGGCGGCAGCCAGCCGGGATGAAGATCAGCTTGCCGCGGCCGTCCTTTAGGGTAGAGCGCGGGAGGTCGTCCGCGGTGGTTTCCCCGTCCTTGCGATAGGCATTCAGCAGCGCGATGTAATGACGGCTGCTGTGGAGGGTGAAATCATGTGCCTTCGGGCATAACATGACGACGTGCTCGGCCGCCAAGGTGTCCCACCAGTGGTCCACCCTCGAGGTCTCGCACAGCTGGCGGTTGTGAAATCGCAGGTCGAGGGCATCGTCCAGACTCATAGTGGCCTCCGTGTTGCTTGGAACGCCGCGCGGTACTTGTCGCTGGAACTCGCAGTCGAAAACCTGATGCCGAAATGCACACCAACGTTTAAAAGCAGTAATCACTCCGCTGCATAGGGTGACTTCTCGTTAGGAACGATCAACGCTGTAGAAACTGCGCTCAGTTGACCGTTCCTCGTGATCCGCCGATGTGGCGCACCTCCTCAGCACCGCCTATGTTTCATGCACGGTGCCAGGTCTCCGTTGCTCAACAGGCCTTTTTATCTCGCCGGCGGCTTGGGCAATTGAACGAAAACACCGCCGATTGATCAATTCTCACCTACTCGACAGAATCCGGCGGGCTGAGCGCCACACCCCCGTGAGATGCTGGACTCGACTCCCTCTTCGCCAAGGACCAAGGCGATCGTTACCAAACGCGGCGAGGTCTACCTGACGATTTGACGCTTGGAGCTGATACAGCCGAGTTGGCGATCCCGATAAGCGGCGCTCCTGGGCGGCAGGCGCGACAGAATTTTTTCCGTTCGTGTCGGTGTTTATTCCTTTATGCACCTCGTAAGGTGCACGCTCCGCTTGTTCATTGATCTTACGCGCCGATGTTATCATCGTTGATCCCGAAGTTGCGTCGCCAGGCACCTGGGCTGATGCCCATCACGTGAGAGAAAACCCGCGTGAAGTGGCTCTGATCGGCAAAGCCACATATCAGCGCCACCTCGGCTAGCGAAATGTGCGGGTTGCTCAGCACGGCCTTGGCCACCTCGACTCGCCTCCGGATGAGCCATTGGTGCGGCGATAATCCAGTGCTCTCCTTGAACGCGCGGGAAAAGTAGTTGACTGAAAGACCGCACTGCTCGGCCAACTCTCTGAGAGACACCCCGCCGCTCAAACTTGCACTGAGAATCTCCTTAGCGCGCTTCTCCTGCCAGCCAGTGAGGCCGCCCTTACGGGTTCTCGAGAGAGGCTTCAAATCGCCATAGGTCTGGGCAACATGGGTCGCCAAGGCGAGCGTGACATACTCGAGAAACAACCGGTTGGTTTGTTCGGGGTACTCCAGCGCCGGGAGCAAACACGAGCCCAGGTGCCACACCACCTGATCACTGATTGGCACTCCAGGCCGGTAGCGCAGTTCGCCGATACGGCGGGCCTCCGCATTGTCCGCGATCTCGTCGAGCGCTACTCGAGGTAGATAGAGCTGCAAGGAATGATGCGGTTGCTCGATCAGAGCGGCTTGCTCTCGCTTTAGGTCACGTAGATGAAACTGGCCGGCTGCAATGGAGTGCCGAGGGCATGGCCGCCCATTTTCCCAAACCTCGTGGTCATCGAGACCTCTGAACATCAGGCTAAGGAGAAAGGCATCCTCGGTCGGAACGGGAGGGGTGAGTCCGAGCACCGGATCATCCGAACGGAGCTCGGTAACCGCCATCTTTATGATGCCCACCTTGCGCATGATGAAGGCTGGTGCAGCCTTGATCTGAAAAAGTTCGGCGAGGCGCTGACCGACGGCGCCAGTCTCGCCACCATCATCCTGCCTCGGCCCAGTTTGCCTATATTCGCGCATGTGGTCGTCTCTCCACTGGATGGGCCCAGGCCAGATGTTAGTTTGGTGCCGGCCATTGCTCTCGCATGCCCAGCAACATCAATCAGGATGCGGGTCGATGATCGCCCCATGTTCTGTAGCGGTACCCTCTTCCGCCGCCATGCCCCGGGCGAGTGGCCGGTGATCTGCCGGAACAGAGCCGGGAACCGGCTCAGAGTGCCGCACCCAACGGCGTGCCAAGCAACACCATAAGGCACCAGTTCGGCGGACTCCTTTACGCTGTTCTGAAATCTCCTTAATCAAGAAGGGCAAGGACCTCCCGGGCGGAACGGAGATCGGTTGTCTCAAGGCCCTCCGTGAACCGTCTGTACACCGGCAGGAGCACATTGCGGGCGTCCTCATGCCGATCCTGTTCGATCCATAACCGGGCGAGACTGAGGGCAACTCGCAGCTCCCAGAATAGGGCCCCTTGTTCATTCGCGATCCTGAGGCCACGGGAGAAGCAGTCCTCTGCCTCGGACCGGGACTGGCTTCCTCCTGCCAACAGTATCACCTCGCCCTTGATGCGGAGATACTCCGCAACGTACCATTGAGCTCCGTGACGGTCGGCTCGGGCTAAAGTCTCGTCGACAATTGTCGCAGCAGCGGCAACATCGCCTATACTGGCCAATCCCTGTGCCATTGTCCCAAGGAGCTCAGGGTAGTGCAACATCCAATCGCCTGAGTTGCAGGCATCAAGGGCTCTGCGCAACAACCGAACCCCTTGGGAAAAAGCACCCTGCTTGATCAGAACTTCGCCTTCCAGCCCAAGCGCCCATCTGCTCCAGTAGGTCCCGCTGTTGCCCAGCACAAGGCCCTTCAACCTAGCCAGCGAACCTTCAAATTCCGAGATGTCGCCTGTTTCGAGCGCAATGCGACAGACGGTATTGGCAAGGGCGTAACAGACCACCAGCCTGTGATCCGTAGCCTCGTCCAGGCTCAACGTCGCCTGGTATCTGGCTTCGTCCAAGAGGCCTTGCAGCCACAACACGCGTGCTAGCATCATTCGCGTCAACGGTCGCTGGTCGTGCAGGAACCATGCCGTATGCCGATGATTACCAGGGGGGTCATAGAGATCAAGAACGCGCTCCAGATAACGCCGAGCTTTATCTTGGCTGCCGGCATAATGCATTGCCGATCCGATCAGCCGGTCACCGACAAGGATGTCGGCGGGAACACCATTGCGATGAGCTACCTTTGAAAATCGCTCAGCCAGACTGAGAGCAACCCGGCTGTCACCGCCGATAAACCGGCGGGCGAACAGAACCCAAAGCCCCCGCAGTTGCGACTCTGTGTCATCTAGCACTTCAGCGATTTCGAGTGCCTGGGTCAGGACGGCCTCGCCGGTTTGCGACGGGCTCATCGTATAATGCAGCGCGAACTCAAGCGCGATGGTGAGCTCCATTCGCACCCGTGAGCTCGGGCTCCATTCCTGCTGAAGGCTGCTTAACGCGCGCTCCACCCATCCCCGGCATTCACTCACCAGCGACAGGTGGAGCCAGACAGGCACATAGGCCGCAGTCAACGTGACCCCGATCACAGCATCCCCGGTGCTGGAGAAGGCCCAAGCCAGTGCGGCGCGAATGTTATCGATCTCCCGGGCAAACTGATGCATCCATTCCTGGGTGGGCTCCGGCTTTGCTGCGGGCGTGCCGGACGTCAATAGGTTGCAAAAGAATTCAGCGTGACGCTGCGCCGTTTGCCTGGCTTTGCCACTCTTGGTGAGTTTCTCAAGCGCATACGCCCGCGTCGTCTCCAGCAGCTGCCAGCGCGGCAGGGTGCTCGATCTCTCGATGAATAGGAGCGACTTCGTGACAAGGCTCATGATTCTCTCGGCGATCATCAAGGCTTCGTCGGCGCTGTCGCTGCCAACGGCGGCTGCCGCCTCCAGGGTAAATCCAGCAGGGAAGATCGCCAGCTGGCACAGCAGGCGGCGCTCGGATTCGGGCAAAAGCTCATAGCTCCAGTCCAAAGTTGCGCGCAGCGTCTGATGCCGTGGCAGGGCGGTGCGACGGCCGCGAGTCAACAAATCAAACCGCTCCTCGAGACGCGATAGGACAATCGTGGGTCCCAATGTGGCTGCGGAGGTCGCAGCCAACTCAATAGCCAGCGGGATGCCGTCGAGACGGCGGCAAATCGCGCCAATGGCCAAGAGATCCTCATTCCGGGGCGTGTACTGAGAGGACAATGCTTCCATGCGGGCGAGGAAAAGCTGTACCGCGCTGTGATCCCGCACAGCCTCTGGCTCCCGCAGGTGCGGCGGCGGCACCTCGAGTGGCGGGACGAGGTACACGTACTCTCCTTCAATCCGCAGGAGTTCTCGGCTGGTAGCAAGAACAGACGTGCGTGGACAGTGGCGCACAACCTGCTCGGAGAACTCAGCGGCCGTCTCCATAACGTGCTCGCAATTGTCGAGCACAAGCAGGAGTTGTCGTTGTCCAATTATCTGAGCGACAGAAGTAGCGGAGATTTCACCCTCCCTCAGAGACAAGCCAAGCGCTCCGGCCACCGTCGAGGGCACCAGCTGGGGGTCCAGTAGCGATACGAGCTCGACAAAGGCAATGTTTCCCTCAAGGCTCGTCATCAGGCTGTGGGCAACCTCCACGGCCAGCCGCGTCTTGCCGATCCCCCCGGGTCCGGTGAGGGTGACCACCCGATGGGCCGAGATCCGGTCGCGCAGTTGCTGCAGGGCGGCGGCCCGGCCGATCAGATCCGATCCGGCATGGGGCAAACTGCTCCGGAATACATGTGCAGGCAACGGCAGCCCGTTGCTCACGACCGTGTTTGGCGGCGCGCTCTCCTCCCGCAAGCTCCAGTTCCCGAGAAGGCGATAGCCACGCCCGGACACCGTCTTCAGTAGGCCTCGGTCGGGGCCGAGAGCCTTGCGAAGCGCCGAGATATGCACCTGGAGAGTGTTTTCCTCTACAATCGCGCCCGGCCACACGGAACTCATGAGGTCGTTTTTGCTGACCACATCGCCAGCGGAGGAGACCAGAACCTCGAGAAGCTCGAAAGCACGATTTCCGAGTGGAACCGGGACACCATATGCCTGCAACTCGCGCCGACCTAGGTCGATTGTCCATTGTCCCGACCGGTAGACCCGTTGGTCCTGTGGTGACACGAGCGCCCCCTGATTCAGGAAAGCTCAGAATTATTCAGGATTTCAGGTATAAAACAACAGGGGAATGGAATGAAGTTGCGCTTATTTTTCAGAGGTCTCGCCGCAAGTCTCCGCAATTGTCGGCAAGTTCTGACAATCCATGAATAACGCCGGAGCACAGACTGGGATTATCCTAACCCCCGTGAATAACCAAACACTGACACGTCGCCGGCTCCGCCTCATGACAGCGTGCCGTCTCTGCTTCGGCGGAAGCTGCGAGGCGAGGCCCTCAACTGGACCGATCGTGCTTCCAGGTAGTGAACCATGTCCCTGACGAAGGCTGAACGACCTTCCACTCCCCTTAATCCATCACGACGGACCATTCTCGCCGGTGCTGTCGGCCTACTTACCGCCTCGACCGTGGCAGTCCCGGCCCTCGTCGCCGCACCCGATCCGGCGGTGGCGCCGCCCCTACCCGTCCAACGATTGAAAGGCCAGACGATGAACGCGTTCACCACGAAGGACGGCACGCAGATCTACTTCAAGGATTGGGGCCGGGGACAGCCGGTCGTGTTCAGCCACGGCTGGCCGCTCACCGCCGATGCCTGGGAGGACCAGATGTTCTTCCTGGCCAGCAACGGCTATCGCGCCATCGGCCATGACCGCCGCGGCCACGGCCGCTCCAGCCAGACCTGGCACGGCAACGACCTCGACACCTATGCGGACGATCTCGCGGAGCTGGTGCAGGCCCTCGATCTGAGGGATGTGATCCATGTGGGCCATTCCACGGGCGGCGGCGAGGTCACTCGGTACCTCGGCCGGCACGGCACCTCCCGGGTCGCCAAGGCGGTGCTGGTCAGCGCCATCCCGCCCTTCATGCTCAAGACGGAGTCCAATCCCACAGGCCAGCCTCGGGAGAACTTCGACAAGGTCCGCGCCGGCGTGCTTGCCGACCGGACGCAGTTCTGGAAGGATCTCAGCCTGCCCTTCTTCGGCTATAACCGGCCAGGGGCGAAGATCTCGGAGGGCGTGCGCGAGCAGTTCGTGCACCAGAGCATGATGGCCGGCTTTCCGGCATCATATTTCGGGATCACGGCGTGGTCGGAAACCGACCTCACCGAGGACCTGAAGAGGATCGACGTTCCGACGCTGGTCCTTCATGGCGACGACGATCAGATCGTGCCCATCGCCAACTCGGCCCTGCGGTCCGCCAAGATGATCGCGAATGCAACGCTCAAGATCTACGAGGGCGGGCCGCACGGGATCCCCACAACCCACAAGGACCGGATCAACCAGGATCTGCTCGCCTTCATCAGGGGATGAAGCGAGCCATCTTGCCGGTCGCGCCGGTCGCACCGGTCGCCCACGCGGCCTTGTCCCCTGCGGAATGTCGGAGGTTCCCATGACCCTTGCTCGCCAACCCCATCTCTCGCGCCGCAGCTTCTGCCTGTGCTGCCTCGGGGCCACAACCTTCGCGGCCGCGGGCGGCTGGCTGACGCCACGCGAGGTCTTCGCGCAGTCCCGCAACGTGGTCGACACCATGCGGGCTGCGGCTGCCGATGCGCCGATCAAGGTCCACAGGCTGCGCAACGGCATCAGCATGCTCGAGGGTTCGGGCGGCAATATCGGCGTGCTTACGGGACCGGACGGCGCGGTGCTGGTGGATGCCGGGATCACCGCTTCGCGTCGGGCGATCATGGAGGCCCTGTCGGGCCTCGGCAAGGGCCCGATCCGGCACGTGATCAACACCCACTGGCACTTCGATCATGCCGACGGCAACGAGTGGCTGCACGAGGAAGGGGCGGTCATCGTCGCCCACGAGAACACCCGGCGGCACCTGGCCATGGCCACCCGGGTGGAGGACTGGGACTTCAACTTCCCGCCTTCGCCCGCCGGCGCCGTTCCGGGCGAGGTCTTCGCCACGGACAAGATCCTGAAGGTGAACGGGGCGACGCTGGCCCTGAAGTACTACGGGCCGTCGCATACGGACGGCGACATCTCCGTGACCTTCGCCGAGGCCGATATCCTGCAGACCGGCGACACCTACTGGAACGGCTTCTACCCGTTCATCGACTACTCGACCGGCGGCAGCCTCGACGGCACGATCCGGGCCGCCGAGGCCAATCTGGCGGCCGCCACGGACAGGACGATCGTTATTCCGGGTCATGGCCCTGCCAGCAACAAGGCGGAGCTCAAGGAATACCGCGACATGCTGGTGGACCTTCGCGGCAAGGTGGCGGCCTTGAAGAAGCAGGGCCGCTCCCTCGAGGAGACCATCGCGGCGGCGCCGACCGCCGCCTATGACGCCAAATGGGGCCGGTTCGCCGTGAACCCCACCGGGTTCACCAAGCTGCTCTATGCAGGCGTCTGAGCCGCGTCATGAGCGGCTCATGTTC
>JAESGY010000148.1_pt1 | contig 56980 bp, 55 predicted proteins | sample 9269841 | NCBI WGS metagenome assembly JAESGY01 (sample SAMN17022865, study PRJNA683097) | algae metagenome | isolation source: Spirirestis rafaelensis WJT71-NPBG6 and co-occurring heterotrophs from... | place: USA: Pinto Wells, Joshua Tree National Park, Colorado Desert, CA | collected 2006-08-15 | reverse complement strand
GCGGTCCTTGAACTCTTCAAACTGGCGCTCGCGCTCGGCGTCGCGGACCTTCTGGAAGATGACCTGCTTGGCGGCCTGCGCGGCGATCCGGCCGAACTCGATCGGCGGCAGCGGATCGACGATGAAGTCGCCGAGCGTCGCGCCCGGCTGGAGCTTCTGCGCGTCCTCGAGGCTGACCTGCTTGAAATAGTCGTCCACCTGCTCGACCACTTCGACGACGCGCCACAGGCGCAGGTCGCCGGAGACGGGGTCCAGCTTGGCGCGGATGTCGTTCTCGGCACCGTAGCGGGCGCGGGCGGCGCGCTGGATGGCGTCCTCCATCGCCTCGATGACGATGCCCTTGTCGATCAGCTTCTCGCGCGCGACCGAGTCGGCGATGGCGAGCAGCTCGGCCTTGTTGGCGGAGACGGATGCGGCTGCGGTGGCCATGATTTAGTCCTCTACTACCTTGATTGTGTCTGCGCCCTCGGCGGAGAGCGGCGCGGTTGCTTGGATGAGCCGGTCGGTCATGACGAGCTTGGCGGAATGAATGGCGGCAAAGGGCAGGCCGGTGGGCCCAAGTCCCTGAACGTCGACCAGCACCGTGTCGCCCTCCGCGCCCGTGAGATCGCCGCTGAAGACCTTGCGGCCGTTCAGCTTCTCGGCGAGCACGATCCGCGCTTCATGCCCCTTCCAGTCGTCGAAATCCTTGAGCCGGGTGAGCGGCCGGTCGATGCCGGGAGAGCTGACCTCGAGCCGGTAGGCGCCTTCGATCGGGTCCTTCTCGTCGAGCAGATCCGACAGCCGCCGCGACAGCCGCGCGCAATCGTCGAGCGTGAGCTGGCGCGTGTCGGGCCGCTCGGCCATCACCTGCAGGGTCGGATCGGAGGTGCCACCCATCATCTTGACGCGCACGAGTTCCAGCCCCTCGGCCTTGGCCTCGGGCTCGATCAACTCGGTCAGTCTGGCGATATCCGCCATCAGCGCTCCAGATATGCGTGGTTGCCGCCGGCCCCGCCTCCGGGACCAGCCTCAACATGTTACCGATGTCGAGGAAAGGCAGCCGCTATATAGGCGCAAGCATTGATACGGGCAAGCGGATTAGCTGCCGGTCCACGGCGACGGCGCGCCGAAGAAAGCCTTCCAGCCGACCACCGCCGTCCAGTGGAGCAGGACGCACGGCCAGATCGAGCCAGTGGCGAGATAGAGCCGGGTCAGCGCGGTGCCCATCACCGCCACGGCGGCAAGGAACCAGGGGTTGAGCACCACCTCGCCCCATGCGGGTCCGAACAGCAAAGCCTGCGGCGGATGCCAGAGCACGAACAGGAGAACCGGAAGCGCATAACGCCACGCCGGAGCAGGCTCGCCCGGTCGCGGCAGCAGCAGGACCCGGAACAGCAACTCCTCCCCAAAGGCGGGTGCCACGACGGCAACCAGCGCCAGCCGCAGGAGCAGCTGCGGGTCGTCCGACCAGCCGGGCTCCGCCAGACCACCGAGCCACACCAGAGCGAGGGAGACAGGGATCGACCAACCAGCCTCAAGCATAAGCCGACGCCATGCGCGCCTGTCGGGAATGGTCGTCACCGCAGCGCGGACCTTTGCGGCCGCTGCGGCCATTTACTAGCGGGAGCCCCAGGGCGGAGGCGGCGCTGCAACTGGCCGAGTCAGGTCGAAATCGACGCGGAAGAAGCGGTTCTGTCGCCGCAGCTCATAGGCGAAGAGGCGGCCGGGCTCGACCTCCATTCCCCACACATTGGTTCCCGATAGCGGGATCTTCTCGCGCACGAACAGCTGCTGCGAGAAGCGGTCGGCGGGAAAGTCCTGGCGCGCGGCGGTGCCGGTCGCCAGCGAGTCGCCGCCATATTGGGTGAGCTTGTCCTCGCTCCCGTCCTCGTGCCGGTGATCATGCTTGAGCGTGAGACCCGACGCGGTCCGGCTCACCACCCAGGTGCGGGAACGGTCCTCGCCGACGTGAAAGGGGATGCGGATCGTATCGGCCGAACAGTCACGCACGTGCATGACCAGGCGCTTGCCGGCGAATGCGGCGTCCGCCTCGACCGGAGGGCTGGCGATGCGGCCTTCGAACGCCTTGCCGCACAGCTTCGAGAGCCGGGAGAAGAACGGAGCGGCCGGATCGGGATCGGGAGCGGCGGCGGTGGTTACGCAGCCGACGAGGGAAAGCGCGGCCGCGGCCGCAAGCATCTGTTTCATCGGCGAAAGCCTAGGGCCTCGGCGCCGCGGATGCCAATGCCTTCTCCTCCGCCCGAATGCGGATTGCGAGCACGGCGGCATTGAGCAGGCTGAACAGCAACGCGACCTGCCACAGGCCGAAGGCGAGCGGCAGCACCGCGATCTCACCGATTACGACGAGGTAATTGGGATGGCGCACGAAGCGGAATGGTCCCCGCGCGACGAGCGGCGCATCCGGCAGCACGATGATGCGGGTGGTCCAGCGCCGCCCGAGCGTCGCCAGCACCCACAGCCGCCCGAGCTGAAGCAGGACGAACAGCCCGATCAGCGACCAGCTCACCGGACGGCCCGGCGCCAGCCACCACAAGGCCGCCAGCCACGATGCATGGACGAGCACGATCAGCGGATAATGGCCGGGTGCGAATTCGCGCGCGCCCTGCGCCAGCAGCGCCGCGGTATTTCGACGGGCGATCACCAGCTCCGCCAGGCGCTGCGCCGTCACCAGGGCGAGGATGAGCGCCGCAGTCATGCCCGCGCGAGTGAAAGACCGCTGGTGGTAAAGCCCGGCCCGAGCGCGAGCAGAAGCGTGCGTTCCGGCAGGCCGGCCTGGATCAGCCGCTCCAGCACGAACAAGACCGTCGGCGCGGACATGTTGCCATAGTCGCGCAGCACCGCGCGCTCATGGTCGAGCGTCCCCTCCTCCAGGTGCAGGCTCTGCTCCAGCGCAGCGATCACCTTGGCGCCGCCGGGATGACAGGTGAAGCGGTCGATCTCGTCTCGGCCTAGCTCCAGCCGCTCCAGGATCTGCTCGACGCCGGCCGCCATATTCTCCTCGACGAATGGCGGGATCGCCCGGTCGAAGATAACGCCGAGCCCCGGATCTTCGACGTCCCAGCCCATGATGCCGAGCGTGTCCGGCCAGAGGATCTCGCCGCCGCCCTCGATTGCGGCGATGCCGCCTTCGCCCTCCCGCACCACGGCCGCGGCGGCGCCGTCGCCGAACAAGGCGGTGGCGACGATGTTCGCCTTCGAGAGCTTGTCGAGGCGGATCGAGGTCGAGCACAGCTCCACCGTCACAAACAGGATCGTCTTGCCCGCCGCCGCCAGCCGCGCCGCGACGGCTAACCCGCTGACCCCGCCCGCGCAGCCGAGGCCGAAGAGCGGCACCCGCTCGACGTCGCTGCGAAACCCCATTCGTCCGGCGACCCGTGCCTCCAGGCTCGGCGTCGCGATGCCAGTCGTCGAGACGGTGACGAGCCCGTCCACCTCATCCGCCGCCACGCCGGCCGCCGCGAGCGCCCGCTCCGCCGCCGCGATGTAGAGCGCCTCGGCCTCCTCCAGATAGACGTCATTGCGGGCCTTCCAGCCATGATCGCCGCGATACCAGTCGGGCGGGCGGACGATGTGCCGCCTGGCGATGCCGGCATTGTCGAACACCGGCGCGAGCTTGTCGAACAGCGCCACCCGATCGCCGAACAGGGTGCGGGCGAGCGCCTTCGCCTCCTCCTGCGGCAGAACCGTGTCCGGAACGGCGGTCGCGACCGAAAGCAGGGAAACCTTGGCTTGATTTCTTTGCGACAAATGCAATCGCCTCAACGTGGCACCACCGTTGACGGAACGGCGCTGTCCCACACATGTTGGTTTCACACAGCAACCAGTCCAGCCCCGGAGTCAAAACAATGCGCGCTTTCCTTCTCGGCGGCCTCTCCCTGATCACCCTCGCCGCCTGCAACGGCGCCGCGGACGCAGGCGCCGGCGACAACATGGCAGCCGCGCCCGCCGGGCAGGCCGCGTCGGGCCGTCCGTTCGCGATCCAGGAGATCGCAAAGTTCGACGAGCCCTGGGCGATGACCTTCCTCCCCGGCAACAGCGGCCAGGCGCTGGTGACGGAAAAGCGCGGGCGGCTGATCTGGTGGGCGAACGGCAAGGCGACCCCTGTCTCGGGCACGCCTGAGGTCGATTATGGCGGACAGGGCGGCCTGGGCGACGTGATCCTCCACCCCGACTTCGCCTCCAACAACATGGTCTATCTGAGCTGGGCCGAGGCGGGCGACGGCGACACGCGCGGCGCAGCGGTCGGCCGCGCCCGCCTTGTCCAACAGGGCGATGCGGCCCGGCTCGAGGGGTTGCAGGTCATCTACCGGCAGACGCCGAAGGTCACCGGCCGCGGCCATTACGGCCACCGCCTTGCCTTCGGTCCCGATGGCAAGCTCTACATCTCCAACGGCGACCGCCAGAAATTCGACCCCGCCCAGGACATGAACGCCACGCTTGGCAAGATCGTCCGCCTCAATGACGACGGCAGCGTCCCCTCCGACAATCCTTGGGCGAGCCGCGGCGGCGTCGCCGCGCAGTTCTGGACGACCGGCCACCGCAACCCGCTCGGCATCGCCTTCGACGGCCAAGGTCGGCTCTGGGAGCATGAGATGGGCCCGCAAGGCGGGGACGAGTTCAACCTGATCGAGCGGGGCACCAATTATGGCTACCCGGTCGTCTCCAATGGCGACCATTATGACGGCAAGCCGATCCCCGACCACCCGACGCGGCCCGAGTTCAACGCGCCGGAGGTGACCTGGACCCCCGTCGTCTCGCCCGCCGGCCTCATCATCTACAGCGGCAGCCAGTTCCCCCAGTGGCGCGGCAACGCCTTCCTCGGCGCGCTTTCCGGCCAGGCGCTGGTGCGCGTCGCGATCAACGGCAACCAGGCCCGTGAAGCCGAGCGCTTCCCGATGACAGCCCGCGTCCGCGAGGTCGAGCAAGGCCCCGACGGCGCAATCTACGTCCTCGAGGACGAGCGCGAAGGCAAAGGCGGCCGGCTGCTGAAGCTCGCGCCCGCAGCTAGCGGGCGGTGACCTTCGCCAGCCACTCCACGAGCGGCTGGATGAAGGCATCGTATCGGATCTGGCCATCCTTGTACGCGTAGGCATCGTCCGCGGAGCCGTAAAATTCGAGTTCGTGATCGGCCTTGAGCAACTCGACGAGGGTGGCGGTGCCTGGCCGCAGCTTGTTCACGGTGTCGGCGATCAGCTTGTGCCCGTGGCGCGGCTCGAACTGGTCGTACTCCCCGTAGAAGACGAGCACCGGCGCCTCGACCTTGCTCCACGCTTCGAGGAAGTCGCGGTTCGCCGCCTGTTGATGCCAGGCATAAGGGCGGCCGTAATGGGGCGGAGCCTCGGCGCCGCCGCGGATGCTCTGCCAGACGCCGCGGAGCTCCGGCCGTTCCTGCTCGATCTGCTCCGGCGTCCTGCCGCGCACGAGATATTCGACGTGGAACGGGATGCGCTTCAGCATCTCATCGTGGATCTGCGCGGCCGTGTATTTGCCTGAGCGCTCGAGGAAGAGCCGGTCGAAACTTATCATCCGCTCCAGATAAGTGACTGCGCCGCCGCCCTGGACGACGATGCCGGCCACCCGCTTGCCGTCGGCGATCAGCGGCGCGGTGGTGGCGCCGAGGCTGCTGCCGAAGATGACGATCCGGTCCGCATCGATCCAGGCATGGCGGGCGATCTGGTCGAACGCTTCACGATAGTGGCGCACCTCAATGTCGTAATCCAGCTCGCTGCACGGCCGCCCCTCGCTGTCGCCGGTGCCCGACCGCTCGACCCGCACCAGCACCGTCCCGCTGCGCTCCGCGATCTGCCGGAGCTGGCTCTGCCGATCAGGCCCGAAGTCCAGCGAGCCGCACGACACCCACTGCGCGAGGAAGATGGCTGGCAAGCGCCCGCGCGTGCCGGACGGGCGAGTAAGGATCGTTCGCAGGCGCGTGCCCTCGGAGGTGCGGACCGAGCCATATTCGGTCTCCAGGCCCGGTAAAGACTGGAGGGGCTTGCCCTCGTTGCGCGGGAGGTCGCCGACTAGCCGCGACATCTGAGCTGCGGCCGGAGGGGTGGCAAGCAGGGCAAGCAGGAACAGAAGCTTCAGGCGCATGGATCCTCGCTCGGTTTGACGGGAGGAGATCAGCGCAAGGTGCCCCGTGCGCCAAAGCCGTGGGGACGAAGGGACGAAATTCAGTGGAGGGTGGAGCGGTATCGCTTGCCGGTCGGGAGGCTGGTGCCGTCGGCAAGCAGCACATCGTTCGGCCGCACGCGTGCGACTGCGTCCCGCCTCACCAAGGTCGAGCGGTGGATGCGAACGAAGCCGTGGGCGGCAAGGTCTGCCTCGACGGAGCTCAGCGAGGAGCGGTGGACAATCGTGCGACCGCTGCCATGCAGCTCGACATAATTGCCTGCAGCTGACACCCAGTCGATCTGGCGCGGCAGCAGCGGGATTTCCCGGGCCTCCTGTGCCTGCGCGGCCGGCAGCCGGCCCAGAGCGAGCAGGCCGATGACGAGCAGCAAGGCCGGCACGCGCCGCACCAGCTCGAACAGGGGTTCGGCCGCGAGGCCGGAAAGCAGCACATGCATCAGCAGCGACGCGGCCATTGCGGTCGCCAGAGCGGCTGCCTTCAGCTGCAGCGAAGGCGCGCGCTTCGCCGCTTCGAACGCCAGGAACCACGGCAACACGTTCACGATAGCCCAGGCAGCCGCCTCGCCGATCGGCTCAGATTGCCCTGAGAGCGTCGTGTAAGCGACACAGTAGAGCGCCACGGCGGCTACGATTGCGATTGAGGCGGGCAGCAAAGCCGCGTTCGGAAGCGGGTGTCGAAGCGCCTTCAGCATCTGCCCTCCCCGATTCGGATCAGTTCCTGCGGTAGCGGAAATACCACACTTCGTGACCGTGGCGCCGGGCCTTGGCCTCGTAGCGCGTTTCGGGCCAGCCGCCGGGGCGGGCGAGGAAATCCTTCGCGCTCTCGGCCAGCCATTCGAAGTCGCGACGCTGGTTCATGATCATCATCGCCCAGCGGCAATAGGTCGGATCGTCCGTGCCGAGCCGGAACTCGCCGCCGGGCTGCAGCTTGGCGGCGATCAGATCGAGCGGGCCGTGATTGACCATGCGGCGCTTGGCATGTCGAGCCTTGGGCCAGGGATCCGGGTGGAGGAGGTAGACGAAGCGGAGCGAGGCGTCGGGCAGCCGCTCGAGCACGTCCAGCGCATCGCCCATGTGGAGGCGAACGTTGGCAAGGCCCTTGTCACGGATGTGAGTGAGGGCGCCGACGACGCCGTTGAGGAACGGCTCGGCGCCGATGAAGCCGTGATCCGGGAGCAGATCGGCGCGGTAGGCGAGATGCTCGCCGGAGCCGAAGCCGATCTCGAAATGGAGCGGACGGTCATCGCCGAACAGGAGAGGCGACGTGACCTCCCCCTCCTCCAGCACGCTCAGCGCCGGAAGCAGCGCTTCCACCAGCGCGGTTTGGCCTTGCCGGAGCTTATGCCCCTTGGCGCGGCCGTAGAGGCGGCGGATGGTGGCCGGATCCTTGCGCCCGATCTCGGCGCCTAACGCGGCGGGCGGCACGGCTTGCCCTCATATTGGTGGCGGTGGACAGCGTAGGCCTTGCCGTTCCAGCGCTGCACCGGGAAGCAGAAGCCGGGGCCGCCGATCGAGATATCCGGCCACCCACCGGCTCCCTTTGTCGTCAGGAATTCGGGAATGCCGGTGTCGCCGGTGATGCGGGTCCACCTGCCGTCGGCTTGCTTGCTGACCAGCGTGAAACCGGAACCGGTGTTGCCGTAGCAATAAGCGCCGCCCTCGGTGACGACAGCTTCGGGAAAGCCGTCGCCGTTGAAGTCGTGGACCGTCTCGATCGCGCCCGGCGTGTAGGAAGCCGTGCCGGGATCGTCGCAGTCGCTGCGCCACTGACCGCCTTTCAGGGCGAAACCGGCCGCCTTGAAAGCGGCCGCCTCGTCGGCATCGCTGAGCCTAGCGGTGGCCACCGATGCCAATCCCAGGAGTGCGGCTGCAATCGTTGCGATCGGCATCGGCGTGTCTCCTTCGTCAGAGGGCCTGCTTGAGCTGGTCCACGAGGTCGGTCTTCTCCCAGGTGAAATGCTCGCCGTTGGGCTGGCGGCCGAAATGGCCATAGGCGGCGGTGGGGAGATAGATCGGCTTGTTGAGGCCGAGATGCGTCCTGATGCCCTTCGGCGTCAGACGAACGAGCTGGGGCAGCACCTCCTCCAGCCGCGCCGCGGTGGCGCCGTTGAGCTCGGTGCCGTGCAGGTCGACATAAAGCGACAGCGGCTCGGCGACGCCGATCGCGTAGGAAAGCTGGATCGTGCAGCGGCGAGCGAGGCCGGCGGCGACGATGTTCTTGGCGAGATAGCGGGTGATGTATGCCGCCGAGCGATCAACCTTGGTCGGGTCCTTGCCCGAGAAGGCACCGCCGCCATGCGGACTGGCGCCGCCATAGGTGTCGACGATGATCTTGCGCCCCGTGAGGCCTGCGTCGCCGTCGGGGCCGCCGATCTCGAACAGCCCCGTCGGGTTGACGAAGATCGCCTCGTCCTCCGGCAGCCAGCCGTCGGGAAGCACGTCGGCGAGCACGCCCTTCACATAATCGCGCAGCTTGCCCTGATCGTAGCCCTTGGCGTGCTGGGTGGAGACGACGAGCGCAGTGGCGCGCACCGGCACCTCATTCTCATATTCGAGGGTGACCTGGCTCTTCGCGTCCGGCTCCAGGAACGGAGCCGCGCCGGAATGGCGGTCGGCGGCGAGGCGTTCCAGGATGCGGTGCGAATAATAGAGCGTCGCGGGCATCAGGTCCGGCGTCTCGTCGGTGGCGTAGCCGAACATGATGCCCTGGTCGCCGGCACCCTCGTCCTTGTTGCCGCTCTCGTCGACGCCCTGCGCGATATGCTGCGACTGGCCGTGGAGGTGGTTCGAGAAATGCGCGGTCTGCCAGTGGAAGCCGTCCTGCTCGTAGCCGATCTTCTCGACAGTGCGGCGCACCGCTTGCTCGATCTCGTCGCGCGAGCCCGGCGCCCAGCCCTCGGTATCGGGAAAGCTATCGAGATCGAACACGCCGCGACAGCGGACCTCGCCTGCGATCAGGATCCGCTGGGTCGTCACCATCGTCTCGCAGGCGACGCGCGCCTCGGGATCCTTGCTCAGCATGAGATCGACGACCGCATCGGAAATCTGGTCCGCAACCTTGTCGGGATGGCCTTCGGAAACCGATTCGGACGTGAAGATGTAGTGGCTGCGCATGGACGGACGGAACCTTCTGATGGGATACATACGGATATAAAGATATCCTTATATGCGCCCTTAGCGTGCCTTCCGCCGCACTGCAACCGCGATCAGAACGAGCAGCAGCGCGAACAGGAAGGGCGCGACATTACCCAGCCGCGAGAACAGGGTCGGCGGCTTCGGCGGCGGCAAGGTCGCCTCGATCACGCCGGCGGTCCGCCACGGCAGGCTGTGGAGCAGACGCCCCTCCGCATCGACCACGGCCGAAATACCGGTCGGCGTTGAGCGGAGCACGGGGAGTCCCTCCTCCAGCGCGCGGAGCCGCGCCTGGGCAAGATGCTGGGGCGGGCCCCAGGCGCCGAACCATGCGTCGTTCGACGGATTGTAGATGAAGGCCGGGCGGTTATCCGGATCAACGACTTCCCCGGAAAAGATGATCTCATAGCAGAGCTGGAAGCCGACCTCGCCGGCCAGCGGCAGCGTGAGCGTCTGCGCACCGGGGCCGGGTATGTAGTCGAGGTCGCCCGGCGCGAGCCGCGACAGGCCGATCGCCGACAGGATCGGCCGCATCGGCAGATACTCGCCATAGGGTACGAGATGGGCCTTGTCGAAGCGGCCGAGGACGCGACCGGAGGCGTCCATCGCGAAGACGCTGTTGGTCGCCTGGGTCACGCGCAGGCCGTCGGGCGCAGCGAGGGTGATGCCGCCGGTCAGGAGCAGGTCGTTCGGGCCGAGCAGGCTGCCGACCCGGCGGCGCAACGCCGCGACCTCGGCCGCCGCTGCGGGCCGGTTATCGCCGAGCGGATCGGTGACCGCGGCTTCCGGCCAAAGGATCAGGCGGGGCCGGGCGGCGGCCGGGCCCGTCAGGCGCGCAAGGCGGGCGAAGTTGCGCGCCTCGAAGCCTTCCGTCCATTTGTCCTGCTGGCCGATGTTCGGCTGGACGATGCGCAGAGCGAGCTGACCGGCGCGCTCTTCCTCGGCTTGCCGAGCGACGAACTTCAGATCGATCATGAGGAGGAGGATCAGGGCGGCGGCCGGAAGGAAGCGCAGCCAGGAGCGCCTCGACAGGATCAGCCACAGCAGGCCGGAGAGCAGGACCAGGAGCGCGGAGAGGCCGTAGGTGCCGATCACCGTCGCCGCCCATTTGGCCCATGAATCGATCAGCACGACCCCGACCGGGTTCCAGGCGAAGCCGGTGAACATGGTCGCGCGCAGCCATTCGGTGACGGCCCAGGCGGCGGCGAGAATGAGGACGAGGGCGATCCCCTCCCTCTCCCGCGCGAGAGGGGACTTGCCCCAGCGCCAGGCGAGGCCGGTCGCCATGGCGGGGTAGACCGCCAGGTAGAGCGACAGCAGCACGACCGCGATCCAGCCGAGCCAGTGGGGCATCTTGGCCTGAAAGGTGAAGGCCGTGGCGATCCAGTTGAGGCCGAGAACGAACTGGCCGACGCCGAACCAATAGCCGCGGGCCAGGGCGCTGCGCAGGCTCGGCGCCTCCCGGATCAGCCACAACAGGCCCGCAAAGGCGAGCAAGGTCAGCGGCCACAGGCTCCAGGGCGCGAAGCCGCAGGCGCTGACGATGCCGAGGAGGAGGGACGCGAGGAGGAACTTCATTCGCCGCGCATATCGCCTCGATGGCGAAGCGCTGCAACCTCGCCCGGCAGAGCAAGTGACCGAACCTGCCTGGAGCGCGGCTGGCGAGCCGCGCTCCAATTATCGCTCAAGCCGAATCCCGGCTCAGCCGCGCTCGCCGGCGGGGTTCAGCGGCTGCGGAGGCGGCGCCCATTCCGGCAGGCGCTGCGCGTGCGCGAGATGCGCCTCGATCGCCGGGACTGCCTGCGACGCCACGGCTTGCAAAGCGGGCACGTCGCCCTCCTCGGCGTAGGTGCGGTGGAGGGTGAGCGCCTCCTGGTGGGCGGCGATCTGCTCTGCCTTGTAGGCAGCATCGAAGCCGCCGGGCGCGGCGGAGCGCAGGCGCGCCAGCATGTCCTGATGATGCGGAAGCATCTGCGGCGGGGGCGGGTTGATGCCCGAGCTTCGAGCGGCCGCCATCAGCTGGCTGGACATGCGCGTATGATCGTTGATGATCATCTGCGCGAACGAGCGGACCTCGGGATTCTGCGACACGCTGAGCGCAAGCCGGCTCGACTCGATCTCGAACAGATCGCCGCTGGCCGCCGATTCGATATAGGCAGGCGCCGCCATGCCCGGCACCGCCGCCTCCATCGGCTCGGGCGGAAGCGGTTCGTCGGCGTAGGATGCGCAGCCGCCTACCAGTGCGGCGGCGCCTACGAACAGGAACTGAAGTTTCATGGCTGTCTCCCTGGGCAATGCATCCGAGATACGGCTCACCCCGCCGAACAGTTCCCGCGAGCCATGACGGCAGGCGTTCCGGGAGCAGTTGGTTCGGGCTAAGGGGTGGCAATGAGCACGCTGCCCCCCTTCCACCTCGCCTTCCCCGTTCATGACCTTGAAGCCGCGCGCGCCTTTTACGGGGGCCTGCTCGGCTGCCCGGAGGGGCGGAGTGCGGACGCGTGGATCGACTTCGATTTCTTCGGCCACCAGATCGTCGCGCATCTGGCGGAAGGGATGGAGCCGCGGCGGCACCATAACCCGGTCGATGGGCACGACGTGCCGGTGCCGCATTTCGGGGCTGTGCTTGCGATGGACCAGTGGCAGGAGATGGCAGACCGGCTGAGCGCGACCGGAACCGAGTTCGTGATCGCGCCGAACGTGCGCTTCAGGGGCCAGCCTGGGGAGCAGGCGACAATGTTCTTCCTGGATCCCAGCGGCAACGCGCTCGAGCTCAAGGCGATGGCGCGGCCGGAGAATCTGTTCGCGAAGTGACCTACTCGGCGGCGACGCCGGTAAAGGTCTCGCGAGGTGCCGGGGCAGGGCGGCGGCTCGCCGGCCTCGGGCCTCCCTGACGCTGCTCTTCGACAAACCATGCGGCGGTGGCTTCGAGGCCCTGCTGGAGCTGGACGCGCGGTTCCCAGCCGAGGATCGACTGCGCCCGGCCGATATCCGGGCGGCGGCGGCGGGGATCGTCCATCGGCAGCGGCAGGTGGACGATCTCAGATCCCGAGCCGGTCAGGGCGAGGACGCGCGCGACCAAGTCGCTGACGGTGAGCTCCTGCGGGTTGCCGAGATTCACCGGAGCGCCGGGCGCGGGCTCCGAATCCATCAGCCGCATCAGGCCGTCGACCATGTCGCTGACGTAGCAGAAGCTGCGGGTCTGCGTTCCGTCGCCATAGACGGTGATGTTCTCCCCGTGCAGCGCCTGCCAGATTACGTTGGAGACGACGCGGCCATCGTCGTGGCGCATGCGCGGGCCGTAGGTGTTGAAGATGCGGGCGACGCGGACGTCGACGCGACCGGAGCGCGCGAAGTCGAAGGTGAGGGTCTCGGCGGCGCGCTTGCCCTCGTCATAGCAGGCGCGGGGCCCGGTGCAATTGACCCAGCCCCGATACCCTTCCGGCTGCGGATGCATCTCGGGATCGCCATAGACCTCGCTGGTCGAGGTGAGCAGGAAGCGCGCCTCCTGCTCCTCGGCGAAGCGGAGCAGGTTGCGGGTGCCCAGCACGCAGGTGAGCATCGTGTGCTCGGGATCCGCCTGGTAATGGGGCGGCGATGCGGCGCAGGCGAGGTGGTAGACGTGGGTAAAGCGCGTCTTGCCGAGGCGCACCTTCGGCGGCAGGCGATCGATGACGTCGGCCTCGACGAAATCGAAGCGGCTTTCGTTCTCGAGATGCCTGAGGTTCGCGGCACGGCCGGTCAGGTAATTGTCGACGCAGACCACGCTTGCCCCTTCGGCGAGCAGGGCATCGATGAGGTGGGAGCCGATGAACCCGGCGCCGCCCGTAACCAGCGCCGTCTTCGTCTTGCCGTTCTTCACTGAGCGCTCCCCTTCGTTATCATCAGGCTTCATCTTCATCATCTAAGTCTCTCGTCCAACTCGGCGGATTCGATTTGGTTCACCTCAGCAACGATCCTGCTGATCCAGGTTAAGCAGTTAAGGGGAGCGGGGCCTTGGCGGCCTCGCGCAGGTAGGTCTCGAGTTCGGCAGCACGATCGGCGGCGATGTGGCCCTTCATGACGCGGGCGCGGGCGGCGCGGCCGATCGCCGCGGAATCCTCCAGGAGGAACCGGACCACGTCGTCGCTGGTGTCGGCGAGGAGGATCTCCCGGCCGGGGACGAACAGGCTGTCGATCCCCTCCCACCGGTCGGAGATCACCGGCACTGCACAGGCGGCGGCCTCGAACAGGCGGACCGACGGAGACCAGCCGGCGGCGATCATGTCGGCGCGGGTCACGTTCAGCGTGAAGCGCGAGGCGGAATAGAATTCGGCATGGTCGGCCGGCGGGCAATGGTCGATGCGCTCGACATTGGCGGGCCAGTCGATGTCGGTCGGATATTGCGGGCCGGCGACGACGAAGCGGCGCTCGGGCATCCGGCATGCGGGCTCGATGAGGAGGCGCTCCAGCGTCGGCTGGCGGTCCGGGCTGTAGGTACCGAGATAGGAGAGGTCCCATCGCTTCGGTACGTCGAGCGGCGGATAGGCCTCTGGGTCGACCGAGCAATAGAGTGCGCGGGCGGCGGGGGAGCCGTAGCGGCGCTCGATGTGGCGCAGCGTCGGGCCGCCGGTGAAGGAGAGATAGACGTCGTAGCCGGGGATGATATCGGGTGAGAGATATTCGAAGTCGCCGCGCTCCAGCTTGGCGAGGGTGACCGGCGTGTCGATGTCGTAGAAGGCAGTGACGCCGCGCGCATGCTCCTGCACGAAGCGGCCGACGGCGACGCCTTCCGGCACATAGGACCCGACGATCACCGCGTCCGCCCGGGCGATCTGGCCGCGCCAGCGCTCCAGGTCCTCGAGGTCCGTATAGAATTCGAGTCGGCAATAATCCGGGTCTGCGAGGTCGCGCTGGCTCGCATACCAAGGCACGTCGCGTTCAAGGAAGAGGATGTCGTGGCCGCGGGCGGCGAACTGCTTCAGCAAGGCGCGGAAGGTCGTCGCGTGGCCGTTCCCCCAGGAGGAGGAGAGGCTGAGGCCGAGCACGACCAGCTTCATGCCGCGCTCCGCTGATCGGTCGCGGCCCGGAGGATCGCGTCCACCTGCTCGCCGCGATGAGCGTAAGTGTGCTCGGCGAGGATGCGGCGGAGCGCGGCCTCGCCGATCGCGCCGGCCCTTTCCGGCGTCAGCGAGCGGACATGCTCGGCGACGTCCTTGCCGTCGCGGGCGACGAGCACTTCCTCGTCCGGCTTCAGGAACTGCTCGAGTCCCTCCCAGGCGTCGGTGATCAGGCAGGCGGCGGCGCCGGCCGCCTCGAACACGCGGGTGGCGGGCGAGAAGCCGATATGCGCCATCGAGTCGCGGGCGACGTTGAGGACGGCAAGCGGGGTGCAGTTAAAGGCGTTGTGCTGGTGGGTGTAGACGTGGCCGAGATGGCGCACGTTCTGCGGCATGCCTTTGCTCTCCCAGCCGTTGCCGCCGATCAGGAAGCTGTGCTCGGGGAGTGATGACGCGGCCTTGAGAAAGAACTCCTCCACCCTGGCTTCCCGATCGGGCAGTCGGTTGCCGAGAAAGGCGAGGTCCGAGGCGAAACGCGCGTCCGGCTCTACCGGGTGATGCGTGGTGGGATCGAGCGCGTTGTAGACGGGAACACAGCGTCGGGCGCCGAAGCCCTCATAGGCGTTCACCACGGGCGGGCCGCCGCCATAGGTGAAGACTATGTCGAGCGCTGGCAGCATGCGGGGGACGACGTGGCTTTCGTCCTGGCGCATCTCGTCCAGGGTCGCGGCGGCATCGACGTCCCAGAAGATGCGCATCGCGCCGGGCCGACTGTGGGCGACGATGCCTTCGAGCAGCTCTGTGTCGAACACGCCGACGCCGCTCGCCTTGACGACGACGTCGGCCTTCCGCGCTTCCTCGAGCACCGATCGCAGCGCCTCCGGCGTGGCCGGATAGACGACGGACTTCGCCCATTCCGGCGCGTCCATGTCCTTGTGCTGCTGCCGGTCGAAGGCGTCGGGCTCGTAGAAGGTGATGTCGTAGCCGCGGCCGGCGAGATCGCGGAGCAGCCCGCGATAATAAGTCGCGGCTCCGTTCCAGTAGGAGGAAAGCAGGCTTGATCCGTAAAAGGCGATCTTCATGCAACGTCCTTGAGAGGCGCCGCCGTGAGGCGTGCATAGATATTCATGAGCTCCTCCGCCCGGTGGGCGCAGGTGTGGCGGGCGCGGATCGTCTCCAGCCCGTTGCGCACCAGCCAGGCGCGGAGGTCCGCATCGTCGCGCAGGCGCTTCATCGCCGCGGCCATTTCCTCGCCGCTGGAGACCATCAGGAAATCCTGGCCGACGCGGAACAGGCCTTCGCTGTCCTCCCACGGCGCCGACAATAGCGGGATGCCGCAGGCGAGCGCTTCGAAGGGGCGAATGGTGGGGATGCCCGGCAGCATGCGGGTGTAGAAGCGGCGCGGCACGTGCACCGTCGCGAGGTGGCGGGCGAACACCCTCGGCGCCTCGGCATTGGCGAGCCAGCCATGATAGCGGCCGCCATAGCGGCGGACCGTGTTCTTGGCCGTCTCGTGATAGCGAACGCCATAGATGTCGAGGCCGAGGCCGGCCTCCCGCGCGGGGCGGAAGAGGAACTCCTTCAGCTCCTTGGTGCGCTCGCCCTCGCCCCAATTGCCGATCCAGACTAGGCCTGAGCGTTCGCCCTCCTCCTGCGGCGGGTGGAAGTGGCGGATGTCCGCGGCTTCGTGCCAGGTGAAGACCCGGCCACCCCAGCCCCAGCGGCGATAGACCTCCGCCAGCGTCTCGCCGAAGGCGAGCACGCCGTCATAGCCGGACAGGTCATAGGCCTTCATCGCCTTCGGCTCACTGACGGCCCGGTGATGGGTGTCGTGGAACAGCAAGGTGAACCGCCCGCCCCGCTTCCTCCGCTCGCCGATCGCCGCGACGAGGTCGTGTTCGTTCCACTCATGAACAATGACCAAGTCCGCGCCATCGAGCATCCGGCCGAGCGGCGGGCGCTTGCCGAACATGGTGGAGGAGAGTTCGGGATAAGCCTGGCGATAGGGTTCGAGGCCCTCCTCGCCATGATCCTTGATCAGATTCTCCATGCTCCACGCGCTGGCGGGCTCGTATGCCGTCACGTGGTGGCCCTGCGCGATCAGCTCGCGAAGCACGCCGCGGAGGAAATGGGCGTTGCCGTGATTCCAGCAGCTCGCCAGCGAATGGGTGAAATAGACGATCCTCATGCCGCCGCCCTCGCCTCCCCGCCAGCCAGGCCGCGGTAGATGTCGAGCATGGCGCCGGCCATGGAGCGGGGGGTGAAGAGTGCCGCTCTCTCGCAGGCGGCGGCGCCCATCCGCTCATCGCCGAGACTGCGCGTGATCGCGACCGCGAAGCCGGCATGGTCGCGCGGATCGACGAAGGTCGCCGCCCCGTCCCAGAGCTCGCGGAAGGTGGGGATATCCGACAGGACCAGCGGACAACCGGCAGCGGCGGCCTCGAGCACAGCGAGGCCGAACGGCTCGTACAAGGCCGCCGACACAAAGACCGGGCGAGCCGCGAGACGCTCGGCCATCTCCCGCTCGGAAAGGGAGCCGACGGCGCGAATATGTTCGAAGGTGAGATGATCCCCATTCGGCCCACGGAGAGGCCCGGCGGCGTAGAGAGGTACGCCCAGCCCGGCAGCGGCCCTGTCCAGGGTGGCGACATTCTTGCCCTTGTCCCAGAGCCGGCCGGCGGTGAAGGCCGATGGCTGCCGCGGGACATCGGGCAGCGGCAGCGGCGAGCGGCCGTTGTGCACCGTGATCGGCGCCCCCCGAAGCCCGTAGGCGCGGCGCGTCATCTCGCCGAAAGCCGCAGTGGGGGTAACGACGGCATTCGCCGCATGGAGCCCCCGGCCGTGGAGTTGCGCACGCCAGCGGAAATCCTCGCTCGGCTCCCCGCCGATCACCGCGTCCCACCAGGTGGCGAGGCAGCTGTGGGAGACGGCGACGACCGGCATGTCGAAGTGGGTGCCCGCCGCCAGCGCCGGGCTGTTGAGCTGGACGATATCGGCTCCCTCGGCACGGGCGAGGCCGGCGATTGCCTGCCCCGCGGCAGCGACGTCCTCCACCTTCGTGGCGAGCCAATCGAGCGGCAGGCCCGTATCGATGAGCCTCAGCTCCGCCGCGTCCCGGAGCTGCTCGGGCGAAGGCGAAGGACCGAGGATCGCGACGATCGGCTCCACACCGAGCGGAACGAGGGCCTTCGCGAGGTCGGTCGCATATTGCCAGACGCCACCGACGGCATCTGCGGTCAGCAGGATCTTCACCTGCCTTCCCTCCGTTGAGGGAGGGGCATCAAACCGCCACCTGGGCCGGAGCGGCGAACTCGCGGTTGATGCCGCGCGATTCCCTCAGCCACTCCGCCAGCCGGGCGACGCCTTCCTTCCAGGGCACGGCGGCCGAGAGGCCGAGCGTCTCGCGGATAGCGCGCGTGTCGGCCACGAAATAGCGCTGGTCGCCGGCGCGCCAGTCCGAGAAGCGGACGTCGATGTCGCGGCCGAGCAGCTGCGACATGTGGGCGATCAACTCGCGCAGGCTCACAGCGTTGGCGGGTCCGCCTCCGAGGTTGAAGGCACGGCCGCTGATGCGATCGATGCTCTCCCAGGCGGCAAGGTATGCCTCGACCGCGTTGGAGACGTCGAGGATGTCGCGCACCTGATGACCGTCGCCGTAAAGGGTGATCGGCTGGCCTTCGAGCGCGCGGATCAGGAAATGCGCGACCCAGCCCTGGTCCTCCGTGCCCATCTGGCGGACGCCGTAGATGCAGCTCATCCGGATCACTGCCGATGGCAGGCCGAAGCTGCGGGCGTAATCGAGGACATATTGATCCGCGGCGCCCTTCGAGCAGCCATAGGGCGTATGGAAATCGAGCGGGCGCGCCTCGCCGATGCCGTGGTCGCGGACGTGCCGGTCCTGAGGGACATAGCGGTCCCCCTCGAGGTGGAAATCGATGTCGGCGAGGTCGCCATAGACCTTGTTGGTCGAGGCGAAGATCACCGGCACCCGCTCGCCGCGAAGGCGCACGGCATCCAGCAGGTTGATCGTGCCCTTGAGGTTGATCTCGAAATCCTCGCGCGGATCGACGAGGCTGGTGGTGACCGCGACCTGGGCCGCCATGTGAAACACCGCCTTCACGTCGCGGGCGGCGCGGGCAAGCTCGTCCTCGTCGCGAATATCGGCCGTGATGCTGGTGACCAGGCCGGGGTGGCGCTCCTTGAGCCAGGCGAGGTTGGTTTCGACGCCCGGCCGGGAGAGCGAGTCGTAGATCAGGACCTCGTGCCCGTCCTCGGCCAGCTTGTTGGCGATGTTGCAGCCGATGAAGCCGGCACCGCCGGTGACGAGCACCGGCCGCGTGTCGGCAGGACCCACGGGGACGCTCACGCGACCAGCCCCCTCGCCTCGAGCTCGGCCCGCGCCTGCTCGACACGATCGTCGGCGGTCTGGACCGCAACCCATTCGGCGAGCTCGGCAAGTCCCTCCTGGAAGTCCTTGCTCGCGCGGAAATTCAGGGTCTCGGCGGCGCGGGTGCCGTCACAGAAGCAGTGGCGGATGTCGCCGATGCGGGACTTGCCGACGATCTGGGGCGAGATGTCGTTCTTGCCCATCGCACGGGCAAGCTCCTGCGCGACCTCGGTCACTGACCGGTCGTGGCCGGAGCCGATGTTGAAGATCTGGCCGTTCGCCTGCGGCAGCTCGAGCGCGTCGGCGAAGGCGCGGGCGACGTCGCCGACATAGACGAAGTCGCGGCGTTGCTCGCCATCCTCGTAGATCATCGGCTGCTGGCCGTTGAGCAGGCGCGACGCAAAGATGGCGAGGACGCCGGTATAGGGATTGGAAAGCGCCTGTCCGGGGCCGTAGACGTTGAACAGGCGCAGGCACACGCCCTCCATGCCGTAGGCGCCGGCCATGATCATGGTCGTGCGCTCCTGCACATATTTGTTGAGCGCGTAGATGGAGGCGAGGTCCGGCGTCTTCCATTCGGGCGTGGCGACCGGCTTCAGCGGTCGCCCCTGCGCATCAAGGGGATCCCAGCTCTCATTCTCGCTGGTCCGCACCTGCCGCCGTGCGTCCTGCACCAGCTTGCCGTCCTGATCCTCGTACAATCCCTCGCCGTAGATGCTCATCGAGGACGCGGTGACCACCCGGCGGACCGGCTGTTCGATCAGCTTCTCGAACAGCACCGCGGTGCCGACATCGTTGACGGAGGTATAGCGCTCCACGGCATACATGGATTGGCCGACGCCGACCTCGGCCGCGAGATGGATGACGCTGTCGACGCCCTTGAGCGCTTTCGCCACTGCATCGCCATTGCGGACGTCGGCACGGATCAGCTCGACCTCGTCGGCTAGATCCTCCGGCCGCTCGCGGTCGCCGTGCACCTGCTCGATCAGGTTGTCGAGGATGCGGACCCGGTGGCCGCGCTGCAGCAGCTCGCGCGTGACGAAGCGGCCGATGAAGCCGGCGCCGCCAGTAATCAGAATCGTCTCAGGCAATGCTTTCCCCCTGTTGCGGTTTGCGGATGGAGCCGCGGCAGGACGCCGCCGGCTGCTTCATCATCATCTTCTTCATCTCTGCCCCTAATGATTCCCGATGCGCTTGGTTCCGCACCCGATCCGTTCGGCCTCGAATGCGGCGCTCTGGAACCCGCGGGGGAATGGCGGGTTGAGGGGATAACGAGGTCGTTACATGTCAGTTCCAATTCCTGCGTGACCACAACCATCCTTCTTATCCGTCACGCAGCCCATGTTGAGCTTGGCCGGACCTTGACCGGCAGGAGACGGGATGTGTCGCTGAGCCGCGAAGGGCTGGAGCAAGCGGAGATCGTCGCCGACCTGCTCGGCGTCGAGCCGATCGCCGCAGTCTATTCGAGCCCGCGCGAGCGCGCTTATTATACCGCGCGCCAGATCGCCGAGCAGCATGAGATGAGTGTTGGTATCGTAGATGCGCTGGACGAGGTGGATTTCGGGGACTGGACCGGACGCAGCTTCGACGACCTCGAAGGCGATCCCTTGTGGGACATCTGGAACAGCGAGCGCGGCAGCGCGCGTCCCCCCGGAGGCGAGGCGATGGCGGAGGCGGTCGCGCGGGCGGTCGGCGGCCTCGAAGCAATCGCTGCCGACCATTCGGACCAGTCGATCGCAGCCGTCAGCCATTGCGACATCATCCGCGGCGTCATCGCTCACTATCTCGGGCTGCCGCTCGACAATCTGCTTCGCTTCGATATCGACCCCGCCTCCGTCTCCAGGCTCGTCGTCGGAAATTGGGGGGCGCGGGTGATGAGTGTCAACGAAAGGCTCTATCAGTGAACTTTGCCGGACGGATAGAACAGGACACAGACGAACTGCGCCAGCGCATCGAGGCGCTCGGCCCCTGGTTCCACAACATGAACCTCGGCGGCGTCTGGACGGCGCCCGACCATTTCCTCGGCGATTATCCCAACTTCAAGTTCCAGGCCTTTGCCGAGCACCTGCCCGCCGACCTCAAGGGCAAGAGCGTGCTCGACATCGGCTGCAACGCCGGCTTCTATTCGATGGAGATGAAGCGGCGCGGCGCCGACCGCGTGCTCGGCATCGACAGCGACGATCGCTACCTCGCCCAAGCCCGGCTCGCGGGCGAGGCCCTCGGCTACGACAATATCGAGTTCCGCAATCTCTCCGTCTACGACGTGGGGGCGCTGGGCGAGCGGTTCGACGTCGTCATCTTCATGGGCGTGCTCTATCATCTCAGGCACCCGCTGCTGGCGCTGGACCTGATCCGGGAGCATGTCGCCGGCGACATCCTGATCTTTCAGTCGCTGCAGCGCGGGAGCAAGGATGTGGCCGAGGTGCCGCAGGACCATCCCTTCTATGTGCCGGGGACGTTCGATCCTCCCGCTTATTTCGACGAGCCGGGCTATCCCAAGCTTCATTTCGTCGAGCGCGAATATGCGCATGACTGGACCAATTGGTGGATTCCGAACCGCGCCTGCGCGGAAGCGATGCTGCGCGCGTCGGGATTCTCCATAGAAACCAGAGCGGAAGACGAGGTCTACATTTGCCGGGTCGCGGAAATGCCCTATGCGAACTGGGGTGAGACGGGCGCGGTCTACCCGGCAACAGGGAGGAAATAGGTTTTGCTCGAAGCGGCGATGATCTGGAACGAGCCCAACAACAAGTCGCATTGGGACCCGGAGCTCGACCCCGACTGGTCGATCTTTTCCACGACCGTCATCGAAGCGGGCAAGGCGATCCAGTCGGTGAACCCCGCGGTGAGGCGCGTGCTCGGCGGCATCTCGCCGATCGATCCGCATTTCATCAACCGCCTCAAAGGCAACGGCGTGCTCGACCAAGTCGACGTGGTCGCGGTGCACGGCTTCCCGCTCGACTGGAACCTGTGGCCGATCAACGAATGGCCCGACCGGATCGCCGAGATCGAGGCGGTCGCGCCCGATCACGAGATCTGGGCGACGGAGGTCGGCGTCGGCAGCTTCGGCGCCGAGGAGGTGCAGGTGTTCGGCATCGACCGCACCGCCGAGCTGCTGCTCGGCCGGGTGCCGCGCGTCTACTGGTATTCGCTGTTCGACCTGCCGAAGAGCTGGGAAGCGACCACGCGGCACAAGCAGGCCGAGGGCTCCAGCTATTACCGCCATTTCTACATGGGCCTCATCAAGGAGGACGGGACGCCGAAACTCGCTCTCGACCATTTCGCGCGGCACACACCGGAAATGGGCATCATGCAGTGGTTCCATTTCGAGGATCACCGGCTGGACGATGCGGTGCAGTGGATGCGGCGGCTGGGCGTGAAGCGGCTGCGAACCGGCCTCAGCTGGTGGGACAGCTACCGGCCCGGCTGGGAAAACTGGTTCGACCGGCAGATGGACGCGCTCGCCGAGTTCGACACCACCGTCACCTTCTGCTTCACGCCGGATTGCGAAGGCATCCAGCCGCACCATACCAGCCCGCCGAAGGACCCGATGTATTTCGCCGATTTCTGCGCCCGGATGATCGAGCGCTACGCGCCGCGCCAGGCGGTGAAGGTGGCGGCCGAATGAGCCTGCACGATCCCCGCACGATCAACGTGGCGATGGTCGGCATCGGCAATTGCGCGAGCTCGCTCGTCCAGGGCGTCGCGCATTACCAGAATGGCGGCGCCAACGAGCAGATCGGGCTGCTGCACTGGGACCTCGGCGGGTACCGCCCCAAGGATATCCGCTTCGTCGCCGCCTGGGACGTGGACCGGCGCAAGGTCGGGCGCGATGTCGGCGAAGCGATCTTCGCCAGGCCGAACTGCACCGCGGTGTTCTGCGACCACGTGCCGGCCTCGGGCGCGAAGGTGCTGATGGGCCGGGTGCTCGACGGCGTCGCCGAACATATGTCCGAAGCGCCGGACGACCGCACTTTCCTGCTCGCCGACGCGGCCGAGCCGGAGAAAGCGGACGTGGTCCGGACCCTCCGCGAGACGCAGGCGGACGTGCTGCTCAACTACCTCCCCGTCGGAAGCCAGCAGGCCACCGAATTCTACGCCGAATGCGCGCTCGAAGCGGGAGTGGCATTCGTCAACAACATCCCGGTCTTCATCGCCAGCGACCCGGCCTGGGCCAGGCGCTTCGAGGAAGCGCGGGTCCCGATCATCGGCGACGACATCAAGGCGCAGCTCGGCGCGACCATCGTCCACCGCGTCCTCACCGACCTCTTCAAGAAGCGGGGCGTGCGGCTCGATCGGACGTACCAGCTCAACACCGGCGGCAACACCGACTTCCTCAACATGAAGGAGCGCAGCCGCCTCAAGTCGAAGAAGATCTCGAAGACCGAGGCCGTGCAATCGGTCGCCGAGCGCCGGCTCGACGAGGAGAACATCCATATCGGGCCGAGCGACTATGTCGCCTGGCAGAATGACAACAAGGTCTGCTTCCTGCGCATGGAAGGGCAGCTGTTCGGCGGCGTGCCGATGAACCTGGAGCTGCGCCTCTCGGTGGAGGATTCGCCCAACAGCGCCGGCGTCGCGATCGACATGATCCGCTGCGCCAAGCTGGCGAAGGACCGCGGGCTCGGCGGCCCGATCCATCCTGCCTCGGCCTATTTCTGCAAGCACCCGCCAGAGCAGATGACCGACGACGCCGCCTGCGAGGCGCTCGAGGCCTTCATCCGCGGCTAGGCTGCGCTGCCGTAACTGCCGTTGAGGTAGAGGAGCGGGTGCACGTCGTCGCGCACCACGATGTCTTCGACCACGCCGATGAAGATGCTGTGGGTGCCGAACTGGTGGTGGTCGGTGCGGCGGCAGAGCAGGCTTGCCTGGGCGTCGGCAAGGCGCGGCGGGCGGTCGCAGTCGAGATGCCAGCCGCTGGCGAAGCGCATTGCCGCCATGCTGCGGTCTGCGAACATCTGAGCGAGATGCTCCTGGTCGCGGTGGAGCACGTTCACGGCGAAGTGCGACACGTCCTTGATCGAGCCGTAGAGCGAGGCGGTGCGGTTGATGCAGACCAGCAGGCTCGGCGGGTCCATTGCCAGCGACGACATGGCGGTGGCGGTGATGCCCATCGGCTGCCCGTCGACGCAAATGGTGATGACGTTCACGGTCGAAGCGACCCGGCGCATCGCCTCGCGGAAGGTTTGGCCGAGATCCGAGGGACTATCGTTCATCGCGGCTGAACTGGGCCTCGAAGGCGAAAAAGGCAATCTCTGCCGCGGCTTCGGCGTCTGCCGGCGCCACGCACGGAGCCGGAGGAGCAGCAGCAACTCTCGATTTTCATTGAAGAAATTCGCCAAACCGGCTTAGCTTCGAATCAGGGACGGGGGACGATGCTCGATTTTTTCATGGCGCCTGAAAATCTGCCGTTCGCGGTGGCGCTGCTACTCATGCTGATGATCGGGGCGGTGGAGGCGGTCGGGCTTGGCGCGAGCGCGGCGCATCTCGACATGCATGCCGATGGCGACGCCGACCTGCTCGGTTGGCTCGGTGTCGGGCGGGTGCCGCTGCTGATGCTGATCGTCGTCCTGCTGGCTCTGTTCGGGCTGATCGGGATCAGCCTGCAGCAGCTCGCGGCCGTTCTCATCGGCGCCCCCCTTTCGCCCTGGCTCGCGGCGCCAATCGCATTCGTCGCCTCGCTGCCATTGCTGGGCGTCGGCGCGCGCGGGCTCGCACGGATCATGCCCAGCGACGAGACCACTGCGGTCAGCCTCGACAGCCTTGTCGCCAAGCGCGCGACGGTGACGGTGGGCGTAGCCCGGCGCGGGTCGCCGGCCCGGGCGCAGGTCCGCGATGCCCATGGCCAGACCCACTATGTGATGGTCGAGCCCAATGACGACGAGCAGAGCCTCGCCGCGGGCGAGACCGTCCTTCTCGTCCGCCGCGAAGGCGACATCTTCATCGGCCTTGGCGAAGGCGACGCATTGCTGCCGCGCCTCGACCAGCAATCTGCATTCAGGAGCTAGCAAATGGGAGACAATCCAATGGTCCAGATGGCCATTTACGCGGGGATCATCCTCGCCGCGCTCGTCACGATCGGCCTGATCGTCACGCGCCTGTACAAGCGCGCGACCAAGGAGATCGGCTTCGTCCGCACCGGCTTCGGCGGCGAGAAGGTGGTGATCAACGGCGGCGCGATGGTGCTCCCCGTGCTCCACGAGACGATGCCGGTGAACCTCAACACGGTTCGCCTCGCCGTCGAGCGCAAGAACAACGACGCGCTGATCACGCTGGACCGCCTCAGGATCGACGTGAAGGCGGAATTCTACGTGCGTGTCCGCCCCGATCGCGAGAGCATCGCCATCGCCGCCCAGACGCTCGGCCTTCGCACCATGCAGCCGGAGCATCTGAAGGAGCTGATTGAGGGCAAGTTCGTCGACGCGCTGCGGTCGGTCGCAGCCGGCATGACGATGAACCAGCTCCACGAGCAGCGCTCCGAATTCGTCCAGAAGGTGCAGCAGGTCTCGTCCGCCGATCTCGCCATGAACGGTCTTGAGCTCGAGTCAGTATCGCTGACAGGTCTCGACCAGACCTCGATCGACCATTTCAACGCCAACAACGCCTTCGACGCCGAGGGTCTGACCAAGCTCACCGAGCAGATCGAGCTGCGCCGCAAGGCTCGCAACGACATCGAGCAGGAGACGCGGGTGCAGATCGAGGCGAAGAATCTCGAGGCGCAGCGCAAGAGCTTCGAGATCTCCCGCGACAGCGAGTTCGCCCGGCTTGAGCAGGAGCGCGAGGTCGAGGTGCGGCGCGCCGCCCAGCATGCCGAGGTGGCGCAGGAGCAGTCGCTTCGCCAGCGCGAGGCGGAGCAGGCGCGGATCGAAGCCAAGCAGCAGATCGACGCCAGCCAGATCGAGGCCAATCGCCTGATCGAGCAGGCCAAGATCGCCCAGGCTCAGGCGATCGAGATCGCCCGCCAGGAGCAGCAGATCGCGGTGCAGAATAAGAGCCGCGAGGAAAGCCAGGCCAAGGCCGAGGCCGACAGGGCGCGCGCCGCTGCCGTCGCCGCCGAGGAGCAGGTCGGCACCGCCCGCGAGACCGAGATCGCCGAGCGCGCCAAGCGGATCGAGCTGATCGACGCCTCGCGCGAGGCCGAGCGGGCCGCGATCGGCATCAAGGTCCAGGCCGACGCCGACAAGCAGGCCGCCGCCGACCGCGCCGAAGCGGCCCGGCTGGCCGCCGAGGGCGAGGCCGAGGCCGAGAAGCTTCGCGCAGAAGCCGCGCGGGTGCGCTTCGAAGTCGAGGCAGCCGGACAGCGGGCGATCAACGAGGCGGCGAACCTGCTCTCGTCCGACCAGATCTCGCTGCAGACCAAGCTCGCCTTGCTGAAGGTGCTGCCGGAAGTGGTGCGTGAGGCAGCCAAGCCGATGGAGGCGATCGACAGCATCAAGATCGTCCAGGTCGATGGCCTGACTGGCCGCGGGGGAGCTGCCGGCGTGGACGGAGCGACGGCCGAACAGGGGAACCTGGCCAGCAGCGCCGTGTCGGCGGCGCTCCGCTACCGCGCCCAGGCGCCGATCGTCGACGGTCTCATGAAGGAGCTCGGGTTCGACGGCTCCACGCTGGAGAACCTCGTCGCCGGCGCGGCCCCGAAGCCGGTGGACGTGCCGGTGGTGACCGTTGTCACAGAAGAGGCTCCGAAGACCTGACCTCGATCAGCCCTCTCCCCCTCGGGAGAGGGCGCGATGCGTTAGCGTGATGAGAACCCCGCCAGCACCTCGCACACCCAGCGACCTCCTGTCAGCGCGGTAATGTCGCTGACGTCCAGCCCCGGATCGAACTCGGTGAGGTCGACCAGCTTCACCTTCTCCTGTGCGCCAAGGTAGCGGCCGGCGGCGAAGAACATGTCTACCGGCATGCCGCCCGGGCGCGCTCCGGGCGCGCCGGGACATTGGGCGCGGTCGATCACGTCGATGTCGAAGTCGATCATGATCGCCGACACGTGGCTAAGCCGCTGGAGCGCCTCCTCCAGCACCGGCACCACGCCGCGGCTCTTCACGTCGGAGATGCTGTAGACGCCGATCCCCGCTTCGTTGGCGACGCGGTGCATCTTCGGCGAATTGGCGTAGGGGGCGAGGCCGATCTGGCAGATGTTGCCGCCAGGCAGACCGTCCTCCAGCAGACAACTGATCGGGTTGCCGTTCATCGGCCCCTCGTCCGTATCCCGAAGATCGAAATGCGCATCGAGGGTGATGAGCCCGACTTGGTCCAGTGGAACGCCGAGTCCGTGGGCCGCTGGACGCGTGACGCCGTTGTGGCCGCCAAGCAGCAGGGTCAGGTCATGCTCTGAGGTGCAGCGAAGCGCAGCGTCGCGGATCGGCTCGAAGCCCTGCTCCGGAGTCAGCGTCTCGACGGGGAGGTTGCCGTGGTCGCGGATCCGCGCCGCCAGTTCCTGCCCCGTCTCGACGTCGTACGTGCTGAAACGGCGGAGGGTCTGGCGGATGAGATCGGGCGCGAGGTCGTAGCGGGCGGGAGTGACGGACCTCTCCTTCATCGGCGCGCCGAGAACGGCGACGTCGGCGGGTCCATCGGTGACCAGGAGGTCGGTGATGCGGGGCCAGCTCATGCTTTGCCCTTAGGCGGCTTCGTGCCAAAGGGCGAGCATGTGGGACCGGCTGCTGATCGACTGCAACATCGCCACCATGGATCCGGCCGTCGCTGCCCCGTTCGGCACAATCGAGGACGGCGCCGTCGCGATCCAGGACGGCCGCATCATCCGCGTTGGACGGCGGGTAGAGCTCGCAGGAATGCAGGCGCGGTCCATCGAGAGGCTCGGCGGCGCCTGGGTGACGCCCGGCTTGGTAGACTGCCACACCCACCTCGTCTTCGGCGGCAATCGGGCCGCGGAGTTCGAGCAAAGGCTCAACGGCGCCACCTATGAGGAGATCGCCCGCGCCGGGGGCGGCATCGCCTCGACCGTCACGGCGACCCGCGGCGCCTCGGCGGGCGAGCTGATCGCGTCGGCGCGCGCGCGGCTCCAGGCGCTGATGCGCGGCGGCGTCACCACGATCGAGATCAAGTCCGGCTATGGCCTCGACACTGCGAGTGAGCTCAGGATGCTCAATGCGGCGAAGGCGCTCGGCACCAGCGAGCCGGTGCGGGTCGTGCCCACCCTGCTCGCACTCCACGCCCTTCCAGCCGAATACAAGGGCCGCCGCGAGGACTATCTGCGCCTCGTCCTCGAAGAGCTCCTCCCGGCGGCCTCGGGCCTGGCGACCAGCGTCGACGCCTTCTGCGAAGGCATCGGCTTCACCCCGGCCGAAGTGCGGGCCCTCTTCGAAGCGGCGCAGCGGCACGGTCTCCGGGTGAAGCTGCACGCGGAGCAGCTCAGCAACCTCAACGGGGCCGCGCTGGCGGCGGAATTCGGCGCCCTTTCCGCTGATCATCTCGAGCATGTCGACGGGGCTGGCGTCGCGGCGATGGCGGCGGCGGGCATGGTGGCGGTGCTGCTCCCCGGCGCCTTCTACGCCCTCTCCGAGACCCACAAGCCGCCGGTCGACCTGCTCCGCAGGCACAAGGTGCCGATGGCGGTCGCTACCGACTGCAACCCCGGCACCTCCCCCATCCTCTCGCCGACGCTCATGTTGAGCATGGCCTGCACCCTCTTCCGCCTGACGCCGGAGGAAGCGCTCGCCGGCATGACTCGTGAAGGGGCCCGCGCCCTCGGCCTGCTCGACGAAATCGGCACCGTCAGCGCCGGCAAGGCGGCAGACCTCTGCGTGTGGCGAGTGAGCCGGCCGGCCGAGCTCTGCTACTGGATCGGCCTGCCGGGACCGGAGCGGCGGATCGTCGCCGGCGCGGACGCCTAGCCGCCGAGCCGCAGCAGCTGGCCGTCCTCGGCATCCGTCAGCAGATAGAGATAGCCATCGGGGCCCTCCCGTACGTCGCGTATCCTGGCGCCAAGCCCGGCGAGCATCCGTCCCTCCTCGACGAGCAGGTTGGTGTCGCGGCCGACGCTCAGTCGCACCAGCGACCGCGCGGCGAGGCCGCCGACGAAGAACCTGCCGGTCCAGTCGGGAAAGCGGCTGCCGCGATAGAGAGCCAAGCCCGAAGGCGCGATCGACGGCGACCAGACGAAGCGCGACGCCTCGAAGCCGGGGGCGAATGCGCGTTCGGTGATGACCGTCCCGTCATAATCGATGCCGTGGCTCACCGCCGGCCAGCCATAATTGAGGCCGGGCTTGATCAGGTTGATCTCGTCGCCCCCGCGCGGGCCATGCTCGTGCGCCCAGACGTCGCCGGTGCCGGCGTCGCGGGTGAGACCCTGGATGTTGCGGTGGCCGCTGCTCCAGATTTCGGGCGCGGCCCCCGGCTTGCCGATGAAGGGATTGCCGGGTGCGGCGGCGCCGTCGCGCGTGAGACGCAGCAGCTTGCCGAGATGCGAGGCCATGTCCTGCGCAGCGTCGCGATAATCGAAGCCGTCGCCGACACTGAGCAGCAGGCTCTTGTCGGGCAGGAACAGCAGGCGCCCGCCCGGGTGCGAAGGACCCTTCTTCGGCACGTTGACCCGGAAGATGACCCGGCCGTCCAGCAGGCGGTCTCCGTCGAGCCGCGCCTTCCAGATCGCCCTGCGGTTCGCAGCCTCCGTGCCTTCGACGAAGGCGAGATAGACGAAGTGGTTCGAGGCGAAGTCCGGGTCCAGGGCGACATCGAGATAGCCGCTGTCCGCCTGGGCGAGCACGTTCGGCGGGCCACCCGCCAGCAGCGCGCCGGATGGCTGGCCAGCTCGGATGAGGCGCAAGCCCCCATACCTTTCGGTGACCAGCATCGCGTCATCGGGCAGGAATGCGAGAGACCAGGGGTGACGGAGGCCCCGCGCCACCACGGAAAGCTCGACCCGGTCGACGGGAGGGATCGTGACCCGATCGATCGCCACCGCCGCCTCGCGGCTGCTCGGCTCCTGTGCGGGGCCCGCCGCTCCGGGGAGCAGGATGGCGGCGCACAGCAGCGCCCTTCCGATGATCATGGCGCACCTCCCCATCCCTACAGGGAGGCTAGTCCAGAGGCGGCCGAAAGAACAGCCTACTTGCTACCAGCGGCGCTCTCGCGATAGCGCCACCGGCATGACCAATCGACGCGACAACAGCCGCCGCATCCGGGCGCGGACCGGGCCGGAAAGGCAAGCGAAGCACTGGACCACCGAGGCGGCGGTCAGGATGCTTCAGAACAATCTCGACCCGCAGGTCGCCGAGGCGCCGGAGGAGCTGGTCGTCTATGGCGGCATCGGCCGGGCGGCGCGCGACTGGGAGAGCTTCGACAAGATCGTCGAAACGCTGGAGCGGCTGGAGGAGGACGAGACCCTGCTCGTCCAGTCGGGCAAGCCGGTCGGGGTGTTCCGGACGCACAGCGATGCGCCGCGGGTGCTGATCGCCAATTCGAACCTGGTGCCGAAATGGGCGACGTGGGAGCATTTCCACGAACTCGATCGCAAGGGCCTCATGATGTACGGCCAGATGACGGCCGGCTCCTGGATCTACATCGGCACCCAGGGGATCGTGCAAGGCACCTACGAGACCTTCGCCGAGATGGGGCGTCAGCATTATGGCGGAGACCTTAAGGGTCGCTGGATCCTGACCGCGGGGCTCGGGGGAATGGGCGGTGCGCAGCCGCTCGCGGCGGTGATGGCGGGGGCGCATTGCCTGGCGATCGAGTGCCAGGAGAGCAGGATCGAGAAGCGGCTGGAGACGCGCTATCTCGACTGGCGCGCCACCTCGCTCGACGAGGCGCTGGAGATCATTCGCACTGCGGATCAGCCGACCTCGGTCGGCCTGCTCGGTAACGCCGCCGAGATCCTGCCGGAGATGTTGAGGCGCGGCATCCGACCGGATGCGCTCACCGACCAGACCTCCGCGCACGACCCTGTAAACGGCTACCTGCCCATCGGCTGGACCGTCGAGAAGTGGATTGAACTGCGCGAGCGTGATCCGAAGGCCGTCGAAGAAGCCGCCCGCGCCTCCATGGCCGTCCATGTCGAGGCGATGCTTGCCTTCCGCGAGCAGGGCGTGCCGACCTTCGACTATGGCAACAATATCCGCCAGGTCGCCAAGGACGAGGGCGTCACCCACGCCTTCGACTTTCCCGGCTTCGTGCCGGCCTATGTCCGGCCACTCTTCTGCCGCGGCGTCGGGCCGTTCCGCTGGTGCGCGCTCTCCGGTGATCCCGAGGACATTTATCGCACCGACGCGAAGGTGAAGGAGTTGATCCCGGACGACCCCCATCTCCACCGCTGGCTCGACATGGCGCGCGAGCGGATCGCCTTCCAGGGGCTGCCGGCACGGATCTGCTGGGTGGGGCTGGGGCAAAGGCACCGGCTCGGTATGGCTTTCAACGAGATGGTGGCGCGGGGCGAGCTGAAGGCGCCGATCGTGATCGGCCGCGACCATCTCGACAGCGGCTCCGTCGCCAGTCCCAACCGTGAGACGGAGGCAATGCGGGACGGCTCGGATGCGGTGTCGGACTGGCCGCTCCTCAACGCCCTGCTCAACACGGCGTCCGGCGCGACCTGGGTGTCGCTGCATCATGGCGGCGGCGTCGGCATGGGCTATTCGCAGCATGCCGGCATGGTGATCGTCGCCGACGGCACGGCGGAGGCCGCGCGGCGGCTGGAGCGGGTGCTCTGGAACGACCCGGGCACCGGCGTCATGCGCCATGCCGACGCCGGCTACGACATCGCGATCGACTGCGCCCGCGAGCAGGGCCTCGACCTGCCGATGGTGGCGCGATGATCCTGAAGCCTGGGAAGGTCACGCTGGCGGAGCTCCGCCACATCTGGGACGGGGCGCCCGTCGAGCTTGAACAGTCTGCGTGGGAGGCGATCGACGCCGCCGCCGAGAGCGTCGGCCGCATCCTCGCCTCCGGCCGCACCGTATACGGCGTCAACACCGGCTTCGGCCTGCTCGCCCAGACGCGCATCGCCGATGACCGCCTCCAGGAGCTGCAGCGCAACCTGATCCTTTCGCACAGCTGCGGCCTCGGCGACGCTCTCAGCCCCCGCGTCACGCGCCTCGCCATGGCGCTGAAGGCGATCGGGCTCGCCCGCGGGCATAGCGGCGTTCGGCGCATGCTGGTCCACCGTCTGCTGGTCCTGCTCGAAGCCGACGCCCTAGCCGTCATCCCCGCCCAGGGTTCGGTAGGCGCCTCGGGCGATCTCGCGCCGCTCGCTCATATGAGCGCCCCGCTGATCGGCGAGGGCCAGATCGCGCTCAGGGGCGAGCTGATGCCGGCTGCGGCCGCGCTGGCGCAGCTTGGGCTGGAGCCGCTGGTGCTGGGGCCGAAGGAGGGCCTCGCCCTCATCAACGGCACCCAGATCTCCACCGCGATCGCGCTCGACGCATTGTTTACCGGCGAGCGCGTGTTCAACGCCGCACTGCTGGCCGGGGCTCTCTCGGTCGACGCGCTGAAGGGCAGCGTCGCCGCCTTCGATCCGCGCATTCACGAGGCCCGCGGCCAGCCCGGCCAGATCGCCGTCGCCGCGGCGCTGAAGCGCCTGCTCGAAGGCAGCCCGATCAACGCGAGCCACGTCGACTGCGAGAAGGTTCAGGACCCCTACAGCTTCCGCTGCCAGCCGCAGGTGATGGGCGCCAGCCTCGACCTCCTCCGCCACGCCGCGCGGACGCTCGAGATCGAGGCCAACGCCGTCACCGACAATCCGGTCGTCTTCCCCGACGCCGACGAAGCCCTCTCCGGCGGCAATTTCCACGCCCAGCCGGTCGCTTTCGCCGCCGACACGCTCGCGATGGCCCTGTGCGAGGTCGGCTCGATCTCGGAACGCCGCCTCGCCGTCCTGCTCGACCCCAAGATGAGCGGCCTTCCGCCTTTCCTGGTCAGGGACAGCGGCGTCAATTCCGGCTTCATGATCGCCCAGGTCACCGCCGCCGCCCTCGTTTCCGAAAACAAGTCGCTCGCCTTTCCAGCCAGCGTCGATTCCATCCCGACCTCGGCCGGCCAGGAAGACCATGTCTCGATGGCAACGCACGCTGCGCGAAAGGCGGCGACGATCGCCAGCAACGCGGCCGGAGTGATCGGCATCGAGCTGCTCGGGGCCGTTCAGGGCATCGACTTCCACGCGCCCCTGCACACCTCCGCACGCCTGGACGGCGTGGTTCGGGCGGTGCGGCGCGCCGTCCCGCATTACGATGCGGACCGCTACCTCGCCGACGAGCTCGCCTGGGCCAAGGCGGCGGTGCTGGACGGCACCTTCATGCCCGACGAGCCGCTGCTCGGCTAAAGAAAAGGGCGCCCGGATCGTGCGATCCGGACGCCCCTTCTCAACCCCAACGGTGCGTCAGACGAGCAGTTCGTTCTGCAGCGCCGTCTCGGCCGCGTGCGACAGGCCCGCCGAGCCGGCGAAGACCAGTGCCGAGTCCGTCACCCGGTCGCCCTGGACGAGGATGGTGATGTCGTCGGCGCCGTTCTCGATGAAGATCCGGCCGGCCGAGATGGTGACGTCGCTGCGATCCACGCCGACCAGCGAGCTGAGGTCGATCACATCCCCGCGGCGGAAGTCGAGGATCGTGTCGGTGCCGCCGTCCTCGCCGAAGACGAAGATGTCGTTGCCGTTGCCGCCCTCCAGCCGGTCGTCGCCGGCGCCGCCGCCGATGATGTCGTTGCCGTTGCCGCCCTTGATCGTGTCGTTGCCGTCGCCGCCGGTCAGCACGTCATTGCCGTTGCCGCCGTCGACCCGGTCGTTGCCGGCGCCGCCGTGGATGCGATCATTGTCGTTGCCGCCGTCGAGCGTGTCGTTGCCGTCGCCGCCGTCTATCGTATCGGCCGCGTTGCCGCCCGAGATCCTGTCGTCGCCGCCAAGACCGGAGAGCGTATCGGCGCTGTTCCCGCCGTTGAGCACGTCATTATGCTCGCTGCCCTCGACCTTCTCGATCGAGATCAGGCGGTCGCCTTGGCCGGAGCCGGTGAAATTGTTGCCCATCGATATCGTGACGCCGGCCGCCGAGCCGACATAGCTCGCGGTGTCGAAGCCGGCGCCGCCGTCGAGCGTGTCCTTGCCGTCGCGGCCGATCAGCACGTCGTTGCCGGCATTGCCCTTGAGGACGTTGTCGGCCGCATTGCCGACCAACAGGTCGTCGCCGCTGCCGCCGCTGGCATTCTCGATCACCACGCCGTTGGCGATGGTGAAGCCGCCATAGATGCCGTCGACATAGGAAACGACGCCGCCGCCGGTCGGCGTATAGTCGAGCGTCGCCGCGGTGAGATCGATGATCGCGTCGTCCGAGCCGTTGTGGACGATGAGATCAGTGCCGCCCGTGTCCCAGATGGTCGCGAAGAAGGTGCCCGGCGCGTTCTGGGTCGGCAGGACGTAGGTGTCATTGCCGGAGTTGCGGGTGGTGTTGGCGCCGTATTTGCGCTGAATGAGAGCGATGTCGAACGCGCTGGGCCCACCTTCCGAAGCGTAGGTGAGCTCGAATGACGGCGGGTTGCCGAACGGCACGCCCGGCTGGGTTTGCCAGCCGGTATTGTAGGACATCGTCGTGTAGACGCCCTGGTTCAGGTTGAAGACGCCAAAGCTGTAGAAGGCGCCGAACACGCCCTCCATCACGGTCGAGTCGCCGCCCGTATCGTGCGGGTGGGCGAGGCCGAGGCCGTGGCCGATTTCATGAACCAGGGTGACGAAGCCGAAGCCTCCCTGTTCAAGACCGCCCTCGTCGTCCCAGCCGTCGCCGTTGACGGCGAACTCGCCCACCCCGGAAAAGGCGCCGGTGTTCGGCGGGCCGAAACGGCCGAGGAAGTCGTCGCTCTCGACCGTCACCATCTTGAACGTCGCGTTCGATGCGTCGTTGGTGATGACGAATTCGAGGTCGGCGATATTCTCATAGGTCTCGAGCGCGGCCATGGCGCGCGAGATCTCATAGTCGCTCCAGCCGAGTGACTCGCCCGATCCTCCGAAGCTCTCGCCAGCCTTGGCGAAATAGACGGTGACCACGTTGCCGTCGAGCTGAGTGCCCCAGTCGATCGAGTCGAGCGGATCGGCGGTGAAGTCGATCTCGATCTCGTTTACGTCGACCGTGTAGCCGCCGATTGAGCCGGCATAGGGGAATACGCGCAGATAATAGCTGCCCGTTTCCGACGCGAAATAGCTGAAGCCGGAGCTCCAGTCGGAGCCGTTCAGGTCGTCGTTGAAGGCGACCAGATTGCCGTCCTCGTCGAACAGGGCCAGGCGCGTGTCGACCTCGCGACCAGCCGGGATGCCGGTGGTCCCGACGGTGTTGTAGTCATAGCCGCCGGCCGTCTCGAAGCTGTAGGTCTTGCCCGCCTCGAGCGTGACCACATACATGTCGGCATCGCCGCTCGTCTCGGTAGAACCGAAATAGGTTTCACCGACCGTCAGGGTCGGGTTCGAGGCGTCGGGGATCGGGGCGACCGTATCGACCGCCGGTACCAGCCGCACGTCGAGATCATATTGGCCGGCCTCGGCGGGCTGGCCCGGGTTGGTGAACGCCTCGGCGCTGATGAAATAGGTGCCGGTGGCGGTTGCGGTGAAGTTGATCAACGAGCTGATGCCGGCGCCGCCGTCATCGTCATAGGCGATCATCTGGCCGACATTGTTGTAGATGATCAGGAACGGATCGAAGATCGGCTGCTCGCCGCTGCCGCGAAGCGTGACCGAATAGGTCTGGCCGGCGACGACATCCAGGCCAATGACATCGACGTCGTTGGAGGGGCTGATGAAGGCGGTCAAGGTTCCGCCCGCGGCTACGGTTGCGGTCGTGCTCGGATTGGCGGGGATGGTGTCGACGATGCCGAACGCCGTCTCCGACATCGGCGACTTGCCGCTGACCTTACAGACCGGGCAGCCGCAGCCCCGGTAATCGGTCACAAACTCACGCTCCGCGGATGCGGCGAATTGCTGATGAAACATGTGATCCCCTCCAAAGGTGCGAGTCGCGGACGTCGCGAAAGCGGAGAGGCTACACGAATTCAAGGCGTTGCGATAAGGATTCAGCAACCATGTTTGGCGGCCCGCCGCAGGCCGTGCTAGGTTCATCCTTTCAGAAAGGGTGAGTTCGGGTGACTAAGCTGTTCGCATGGCTCATCCTCGCCGCCTGCGCTTCCTGTTCGAACTGGATCGAGGCGGAGCAGCGGGTGACGCAGGTTCCAGTGGAGAAACACGTGACGCCTTCAAGCGCAGCTGACGATCGGGTCCGCGGCCTTCCGTTCGCCGGCGAGCAGTCATTCGCCACGCTCGATGAATATCTCGCCTTTTTGAAAACGGCGGGCGAGTACGACACGCCCTGGTATCGGGAGATCAAGCCCGGCCGCGTGTACGAGCGGGTTACCCGTCGCGCCCCGGGCAAGAAGGCGCCAATCTACACTCGCGAGCAACTGCTCGAGAAATACGGTTTCAAGTCCTGACACCTTCCGGCGGCAGCGACATCACTGCTCGCGCAGCGCGGTCTCGCTGAGGCGGGTGATCGGACTTAGGATGTAGTCGAGCACCGAGCGCTTGTCGCCGAGCAGGCTGACGTCGGCGACCATGCCGGGGCCGATCTCGAGCACCCGGCCGTTGCGGTCGCGGAGCTTGTCGTTGGTGCCGACCCGGACGGTATAGAAGCTCTCGCCGGTGCGCTCGTTCAGGGTGGCGTCGGGCGAGATCGAGATCACTTTGCCGTCCAGTGAGCCGTAGATCGACTGGTCATAGGCGGTGACGTTGATCTTGGCGTCCTGATCGGTGCGGACCCAGGCGATGTCCTCGGGCCGCACCTGCACCTCGACGAGGAGGTTCTCCTCGCTCGGCACGATCTCGACCAATGGCCCCCCGGGGGGAATGGTGCCGCCGACGGTGGTGACGAGGACGCGGTTGACGCGGCCGGCCAGCGGCGAACGGACGACTGTGCGATCGACGCGCGCTGACAGCGCCGGCAGCGTCCGGCGCAGCGCGACCATCTCGGCCTGGGCGGTGGCGAGCTCCTGCGCCGCCTTGGAGCGCCAGTCCTGGCGCTGCTGGGCGAGGGTCGAACGGGCTTCCGCCACCGAGGATTGGGCGCGGGTCACGGCGGCGGCGGCGGCGGCTGACTCGCTCGAGGCGACAGCGGCGGCATTCTCCGCCTGGATCAGCGACAGCCGCGGCTCAATGCCGCGCTGGACGAGTGGCCGGATCAGGTTGAGCTCGGTCTCGGCCGCGGCCTGGGCGGAGCGGCGGGCAGCGAGCGCGGCCTGCGCCTCGGCGACGCTGCGCTCGGCCTGGGTCACGCGCGAGCCGGCGGCCGCGAGCAGGCTGTTCAGATCCGCCATCCGGCTCGCATGGAGCGACCGCTCGATCTGGGCCTGCTCCGCCGCCATCGGAGTGTTTGCGGGAAATACGGGCGCGCGGCCGGAAAGCTCGCCCTCGAGGCGGGCGATACGCATGCGCAGGGCGTCGAACTGGGCGCTGTTGCTGCCGAACTCGGCACCGGTCTGGGTCTGGTCGAGCCGCACCAATGGGGCGCCGCGCCGCACCATGTCGCCGGTCTTGACCAATATCTCCTCGACGATGCCGCCTTCGAGGTTGGACACGACCTGGAGCTGCGAGCTCGGGATGATCCTGCCCATGCCGCGCACGGTGCGGTCGATCTCGGTGAAGGCGGCCCAGAGGACGAAGATCACGACGAAGGCGCCGATCGCCCAGAGCAGGATGTTGGCCGCCGTCTTCGGCCGCACCCGATCCGCATAATCCTCGAGCGAGCGCATTTCGTTCATACGGCAGCGACCTTCGGGCGATTGAGCTTGGCGAGGATCTGGTCGCGCGGTCCGTCGGCGACGATCTTGCCGCGATCGACGATGATCACCCGGCTGACCAGCCTCAGGAACGGGGTGCGGTGAGTGATGACGACGAAGGTGCGGCCGGCGAATTCGCGCTCCAGCCGGTCGAGCAAATTACCCTCCGTCTGCTGGTCCATCGCGCTGGACGGCTCGTCGAACAGCACGATGGGCGGGCTGCCGGCGAGCGCGCGGGCGATGGCGATCGACTGGCGCTGCCCACCGGACAAGCCCTCGCCCCGGTCGGCGAGCTTCAGGTCGTACCCGTTGGCGATCTGGCCCATGAATTGGTGGGTGCCAGCCAGATCCGACGCGCGGATCATCTCATTGTCGTCGATGCCGTCGCGGCCGAGCACGATATTCTCGCGCACCGAGCCGGACAGGAGCAGGCTTTCCTGCATGGCGCTGCCGATCTTGCGGCGCAGGCTGACTGGATCGAGCTGGCGGATGTCGGTGCCGTCCAACATCACCAGCCCTTCCTGCGGCTCGTAGAGGCCGAGGATCAGGCGCGCGATGGTCGACTTGCCCGAGCCAACGCGGCCGAGCAGGGCGACATGCTCGCCGGGTTGGATGGTGAAGCTGACCCCGTCCAGCGCCTGCTCGGACGCGCCGGGATAGCGGAAATGAACGTTCCGGAACTCGATCTTTCCCTCGGTCTTCGCCAGCACGAGCGGCTCGCCTTCCGGTCCCTCGACCGGCGAGCGCATCAGGGCGTTGAGCTGCCGATAGGCGGTGCGGGTGGCAGTGAGGCGCGACAGCAGGGTGGCGATCTGCCCGAGCGGCGCGACGGCGCGACCGCCGAGGATCGAGCAGGCGATGAGGCCGCCCATGCTGAGGTCCTGGGTTGCGATCAGGCCGACGCCGACGATCACGACGCCGGCATAGGAGATCGTCTGGGCCGAGCCGGCGATGGTGACGCCGATGTTGGAGACCAGGCGCTGGCGAAGAGCGGTGTGGCCATGCTCCTCGACCGCGCCGAGCCAGCGCTCGGTCAGGATCGGGGCGGCGCCGACCGTCTTCACCGTTTCCAGCCCGCCGATCGTCTCGACCAGCACCGACTGCTTCAGCAGCCCCTCCCCCATCGACTTTGCAGCAAGCCGGTCCATCGCCGGCTGAGTGAGGAGCCCCGTGAGGATCACCAGCGGAATCATCGCGAGCGGAACGAACACGACGGGCCCGCCGATGATCGCGATCACCGCCAGAGTGATCAGGATGAAGGGCACGTCGACAATGGCCGTGATCGTCGCGGAGGCGAAGAATTCACGCAAGGTCTCGAGCTCGCGCACCACGCCCGCCAATGCGCCGGTCGAGCCTTTCTTCTGGTCGAGTCGGATGGCGAGCAGGCGGGCGAAGATGCTGGCGCCGACCTCGCGGTCGATGCGGGCGCCGGCGACGTCGACGAAATAGGCGCGCAGCGTCTTCAGGACGAAGTCGAAGATGATGACGATGGTGAGGCCGATCGACAGCGCCACCAGTGAGGCAGTGGCGTTGTTCGGCACCACCCGATCATAGACGACCATCGTGAACAGCGAGGTGGCGAGGGCGAACAGATTGATCATCACGGCGGCCAGCGCGACCTTCATGTAGATCGAGCTGTTCCGCCGCATCGGCTCCATCAGCCAGGGCGCGAAGCGCGTCTCCGGAATTTCGACCATGTCGCGCTCGCTCATCTTTCCTCCAGTGCCGGCGGCTCGATGTCGAGCGTCGGCAGCAGCCGCCCGGTTCGCGAGAGCAACACATAGCGCGACGCGTCCAGCTCGGTAATTGCCCTGATGTAGGTTGCGGACACGTTGAAATAGCCGCTTTCGGCCTCGAGCAGGTCGAAAAGGGTGCCGCGGGCGACGCGGAATCGCTCGGCCAGCACATCGCGCGACTGGCGGCTGGCGACATAGCTGCTCTGGAGGGCGGCAAGCTGCTGCTCGAGCGCGGCCACGTCGGACCAGGCGATCGAAGCCTCGCGTTCCGCTTCGCTGCGGGTGCGGCTGGCCCGGGCCTCGGCCGCATCGGCGCGGGCACGGGCCTGGTCGGCGCGGGCGTCGACGCCGCCGAACAGGCGATGGCGGACCGTCAGCCGGCCGCGAATGTCGTAATCGTCGGCGTCGATGAGGCCGTATTTGCCGGCGTCGACGCCGGCAGAGACGCTCGGCAGCGTCTGTGCACGCGCCGCTCTCGCCTCCTGCCGCGCGGCGCGGGCGAGCGCCTCGGCACCCTCGACCTCCGGGTTCGAACGGGCGAGGAACTGCGCCAGCTCCTTGCTCATCGTCGGTCCGGCGACGATCGGGGCGCGGCCGATATTTGCGGGCGGAGGCACGCCGAACATCTCCTCGAACCGCGCCTCGGCATTGGCGAGCTGGCGGCGGTAGCGGGCGAGATCCGCCTCGGCCGACGCGATGTAGCTTTCCACGCGCGGCAGATCGCCGGGGGCGGAGACACCCTGGTCGATGCGGGTCTGGATGGCGTCCCGCAAATCGACCTGGCCGGCACCAAAGGCGGAGCCCAGTGTCACCAGCGCGCGATAGGCGAAGACGTCGTACCAGGCGGCGATCGCCCGCAGCGCCACCTGGTCCGCCGAGGCTTCGGCTTCTTCGGCAGCGGCCCGCAGACGGGCGCCGGCGGCGGCGATGCGCGCCTCGGTGGCGCCGAAGTCGTAGACCGGCTGGTTGATGCTGACGGTAAGGTCGCTACGCCCCTCGGCGCGCGATCTCTCGACGATATTGTCGATGCCGCGATCCTCGAAGTTGCGGAGGATCGAGCGCTGGGAGTTCAGGGTGGTGTCGATGCTGGGATAGAGGCCGGCCCGGGCCTCGTCTTCCGCCGCCTCGGCCTCGGCGATGCCGGCGCGGCTCTCGCCGACGCGCGGGCTGCGATCGACGGCCTGCTGGACGAGGCGGAGGAACTCGGCGCCGGCAACGCTCTCACGCGAGAGCCGCAGGATCGGGTCGGCCGCCGGGTCGATGGCGAGCGGATCGGCGGTGGGCTCCGGCAATTGCTCGACCGGCGGCTCCGCGCGCACGAGCGGGGAGCCCGAGGGCCGGGTGGCCTCGCTTTGGGACGCATCCTGTCCAGACAGCAGGGCGACGATGACGAGGAGCGAGGCTGGCAAACTCAACTGTCCGAATCCCTCGGAGCGAGCGCTCCTGCCCCCCACGAGCCGGACTGCGCGTTAGCCATATATCCTTTGGCCGGCGGGTCCCGTAGCGCAAAATGCAGGCGACCGCCAATCGCTTGGATCCGCTCCATTTTTGGCGCCGTGCGGCACGCCGGGAGCCTGCGCCGGAGCAGAAACCGCGTCGCGGGCCGTTACAAGGGCCGCGGCCTTGGCTAGGAACGGCAGGCGAGGCCGGCTCGGGGAGATGGAATGACCGACATCGACAGCTTTATCGGCGGACTGCCCAAGGCCGAGCTGCACATCCACATCGAAGGCAGCCTAGAGCCGGAGCTGATGTTCGAGCTCGCGCGGAGGAACCGCGTCGCCATCCCGTTCGCCTCGATTGAGGAGGTGCGGAGCGCCTACAGCTTCTCGAACCTCCAGGACTTCCTCGACATCTATTATCAGGGCGCCAACGTCCTGCTGCAGGCGGAGGATTTCCGCGACCTGGCAACCGCCTATTTCGACCGTGCGGCGGCCGACGGAGTCCGGCACGCCGAGATCTTCTTCGATCCGCAGACCCACACCGATCGCGGCGTCCCCTTTGCGGTGGTGATGGAAGGCCTGCTGGCCGGCATGGCGGAGGCGGAGGCGCGGCATAAGCTGACGTCGAAGCTCATTCTCTGCTTCCTCCGCCATCTCGACGAGGAGTCCGCCTTCGACACTCTGCGCCAGGCCGAGCCGTGGCTCGACCGCATCGAAGGCGTCGGCCTCGACAGTTCGGAGGTCGGGCATCCGCCGAGCAAGTTCGCCCGCGTATTCGCCGCCGCCGGAGAGCGCGGCCTGAAGCGCGTCGCCCATGCCGGCGAGGAAGGGCCGCCCGCTTATGTCGAGGAGGCGCTGGACATCCTGCGGATCGACCGGCTCGACCACGGCAATCGCTCGATGGAAGATCCGCGGCTCATCGAGCGGCTGGCGCGGGAGCGGATGACGCTGACCGTCTGTCCGCTTTCCAACCTCAAGCTCTGTGTGGTCCCGCGCATGGAGGAGCATCCGATCGACGACATGCTCGCGCAGGGTCTGCGGGTCACGATCAATTCGGACGATCCCGCTTATTTCGGCGGCTATGTGAACGCCAACTACCGGGCCGCCGCCCTCGCGCGCGGCCTTGACCGCGACGATCTGGCGACGCTCGCGCGGAACAGCTTCCTCGGCTCCTTCCTTCCGGAGGCGGAGATCGAGGCGCATGTCGCCGGCATCGACCGATATGTCGCGGCGTCCCAGGGGGTGCCCGCTTGACCGCGCCTCCCGATCCCGAACTCTATTACATCCCTTACGAGCGCTTCCTAGCTGACGTCGAAACGCTTGCCGGCGAGCTCGAGGCGGATACGTGGCGGGCGGATTTCCTGGTCGGCATCGGCCGCGGGGGGCTCGTGCCGGCGGCCTATCTGTCGCACCGGCTCGACGTCCCCTTGCTGTCGGTCGACCATTCCTCCGGCGACGCCAGCTTCGCCGGCGAGCTGCTGGCCAAGCTCGCCGCCAAGAGCAGGGAGGGCACGCACATCCTGATCATTGACGACATCAACGACACTGGATCGACGATCGCCTATCTCCGCCACGCGATCGAGAGCCAGGGCGGCGTCGACGACCGGGTGCGGGTCGGCGTGCTGGTCAACAACGTCCGCTCGAAGGCCAGGGTCGACTACAGCTCCACCGCGATCGATCGCGACGTAGACAAGAGGTGGTTCGTATTTCCATGGGAAGCGATGGCCAGCCGGGCGACGCTGCGCGAGGAGGCGCTGGAAGTGCCGGAGCGGCTCGGCTGACCGGCCGCGAACGCAAAAAAAGCCGCCCGAAGGCGGCTTTCTTGTCTGGTTGCGGGAGTAGGATTTGAACCTACGACCTTCAGGTTATGAGTCGTGTTGAGGCCCCTACCCTCCACTTCGCTCCAGTGCTTTCTTCCTCGCGTTTTCAGTGACTTAACTTGACTGTGCGGAGCACAGGACCCTCACTGATCCGCGCCGGATTTCGCAGCAACTCGAAGCTTCTTGCTTACGCCACCCTTCCAGAACTGCCGCTGATCCGATGCATGGAAGCAGGAGGATCGAAGTGGCGAAACTCACGAAGAAGTTGGTGGAGGCGCAGCCGGTTGGGGCCGCGGAATGCATGCTGTGGGATGGTGAGCTGCCCGGCTTCGGCGTTCGCATCCTGCCCTCTGGGCGCCGCAGCTACGTAGTCCAGTATCGCGCGGCCGTCGATCGCGTCGAGTGACGCTGGGGCCGCACGGGGTGCTCACGACCGAGCAGGCCCGCGGCATGGCTATCCAAGTGCTGGCGGAGGTCTGGAACGGCGGCGACCCCGCTCTCCACCGCAAACTGCGGCGGGAGGCGATCACCGTGGCAGAGCTCGCCGACCGCTTCGATAAGGAGCACATTGCGGTCCGGGTGAAGGAGAGCACCGCCAAGGAGTATCGGCGGAACCTGAAGCGCTTCATCCTGCCTACCCTTGGGCGCTTGCGCGTGGCCGACGTCACCCGCGCCGACGTTGCCAAGTTCCACCACGACCTGCGGCGCATCCCTTACCAGGCGAACCGCAACCTCGAGGTCGTCTCCAAGATGTTCAACCTTGCCGAGATGTGGGGACTGCGTCCCGACGGGAGCAATCCGCGGCGCCACATCCGCAAGTATCCTGAGGAGAAGCGGGAGCGGTTCCTGAGCGCAGCCGAGTTGAAGCGGCTTGGGCAGGTGCTGGATGAAATGGAGGCGGAGCGGGTGGAGCTTCCTTCAGCCATCGCGGCGGTAAGGCTGCTGCTGCTGACCGGCTGCCGTCTGAACGAGATCATGAAGCTGCGGTGGGAGGACGTGGACCTCGTCACCTCCGTCCTGCGGCTGCCGGACTCTAAGACGGGAGCGAAGATGGTTCAGCTCGGGCGAGCCGCGGTTGCTGTGATCAAGAGAATTGAGCGGTGCCGCTTCAATCCGCACGTGGTTGTCGGCACCCAGCCAGGCAAGCCGCTGTCCGACCTTCAGCCGTTCTGGCAGCGGGTTCGTGCCCGATCTGGGCTGAAGGACGTCCGCATTCACGACCTTCGGCACACTTTCGCCTCAGTGGCGGTGGCAGCGGGACAGGGCCTTCCAATGATCGGGAAGCTGCTCGGGCACTCGCAGGTCCAAACTACGGCCCGCTATGCCCACCTTGCCGCGGATCCAGTGACAGCTGCGGCCAACGATATCTCACAGGCACTCGCTGCGGGGCTGCGAGGCTGATCAGAAGCGTCTGCTTTGCGCCCTCAGCTGCCGCACAGCGGAGGCGGCCGAATGTCACTAATGAGGGGGAGAGCTGTCATTTTGGTTGCTAGTGTCATTTGATGGCTTTGGCCTTGGACTTGTGCGCAGCATCCGCAACAGAAGAAGGTTGGACGGCGCATTCCTGATCACGGCAATCGGGGCAGGTTGATCTCACCGCCAGCACGAACAACAGCATGGCTGACGATACCGTCTTTATCCGCCACAAATTCGATGGGAACGTTCATCGTTTCCATGAGGAACTCCCTGTCGGAAATCGGGAGCATCTCGCTCGGTGACTGATCTAGGAGGCGGGCAACTAGCCGGCGTCCGTTACTCGTCACCTCAAGAACGCCAAACGGGCTGTCATAGCGGCCGGCGAACCGCTCCAGGTCCTCGGCGGGGATGCGTCGCTGCGACTGCCGGATGCGCTCCAGCGCTGCCTTAGCCTTCGGATGATGCGGCTGAAGCTGGAGTGCCGAATTGGCCGCCTCTGACGCCTCGGTGAGACGATCACTTTTCCTAAGTGCCTCCGCAAGCAGTGCGTAATCGTCCGCTCTGGCAGGGCGAGCAGCGATCAGCCTGCGCATCAGTGCGGCAGCATCAGCGGAACGGCCGCCAGCGACGAGGCGCTCTGCGACTTGGCTCAGCTCCCCCTCGGGGAGCGCAATGTCCGCCGCGATTGTGCCGGTGACTCCGTTTCTAACGATTTTGCTAAGCAGTTGCCGCGATGGATCCGTGTAAGCACCGTAGCTTCCGACCCAAGCATAGCCCGGGGCATCGGAGCCAAGGACGTCTGAAGCTATCTGTCGGGCAATCGAGTGCCCGTTGGCACTGTTTGTAAGGATCACAACGCCGCGCTCGCCACCGGTGTCGAGCGCAGCATAGGATTGCATCGTCTGGTTGTTATCGCCCCAGTGCCAGGCATAGGTTCGGCCGCCAACTTTCTCGAGCCCGAGGCCGAGCCCCCAATGATGCGGAGACAATTTTCCGCGAGGACGGTCGAGGCAGATGACGCACCCTTCTTCCAGTGTCACCTGCGGCCGAAGCATCTCTTGAGCAAGAGCCGGCGCGAGACCCTCGCCCCGAACCGCCGCCATCAGGAAGCGTGCATAATCTCCAGCAGTGGTCTCTAGGCTGGACGCCGCTTGAGCATTGGGAATACGGCTCCGGCCCGCTGAATTTCCAGTATAGCCGTGCCCGAACGCTTTCCTGTACGCGTAATCATCGCGCCAGATGAAGCTCGAGCTAGTCATCCCGAGCGGCTTGAACACGGCTCTTTCCATGTATTTTTGGAGCGACTGGCCGGTGATGCGCTCCACAACCCGCTGAAGCAGCTTGATGCCTTCCCCGGAATAGCTGAAGCGCGGCTCGCTAAGAGTCACGGGCGCCGCCGACCCGGTGTTCGGCAGCCCTGCAGTATGGCTGAGAAGTTGCCGGGCCGTCACCTTTTCGAGGCCCCCGGTGAGCCCATCGAGGTATCTGCCCACCGGCACGTTTATGTCGATTTGCCCATCCGAGGCCAACTTCAGCACGGCGTAGGCTAGCACTGGTTTACCGAGAGACGCTGCTTCGAAGACGGTTACCGTAGTGACGGGACTAGCGGACTGAACGTCTGCTTCTCCGAACGGCAGCACCCGGATTTGCCCGCGTTCGATAACCGCCATCTGCAGACCCGGCACGAGGGCCTGTTCCATCATCGTCGGAACGGTTGCGGTTAGAACTCTGTTACTTTGCACAACGCCCACGGGACGCGTGGCACATGCAGCAGGCATCAGCGCGAGAAGGCACCCTAGGGCTTTTAGTCGACATGACGAATTGCCGCTTCGCATCAGCTAGTGCCTTTTTCATTTTCATTGCAAGGCGACTTCGCTGGACAGCAAGCGCCATCTTGGGGGTGGTCCGCTTTCGATCCGACGCAGACCTTGGTTCGCTGCAAGTTCGGCTTCTCTTGCGCCGACTAGCACCCGCTCAGCCACGCTTCACAGAAGCGTTGTTCCAGATGCGCTGAAGCAAGCCTCGAAGGCGCTCTGTTTCGGCGGTTGAGGGTTCGCCTGTCGCCGCATTGAGACCCTGGATGCGATCGATCTGGTCGAACGTAATCCGCTCGTGAAGCTCATTTTCAAACGCCTCCTGCGCCGCCGCGTCCCCCGCCTTTTCAGCTTCGAGCCAATTGCCGGCGAGTGCGCCAAATTCCTCGGCTTCGGCCACGTCTATAATTGTGCCTTCGTGCCTGGAAGCAGATTCGGACGTCATTCTCTGTCTCCTTCAGAGATAGCCCCCTGCCGATCAGGAGGCCCGTCTAACCCCTAGCAGACAACGTGCCAAGGATCTAAAAACCTTAGAAGATTGCGCTTCGACATCTCCGCGGGTGGGCGTAGGCTGCTCCCAAGTTTGGGATCATCGGCCAACAGTTGGTATCTCACTCGCGAAGCCTGCGGCAATGTCCGCCTTCCACCCATTGCGGACACGCGGGCAAAGTCAGCTATGCGCCATTTCCTGACGCTCGAGAGAACAATCGGCGACTGCCAAGACCGGACACGAGCCGTGGCCGCCTGTGCGATGCTTGACGCGGCGGATTCTCAAGTCGAGAAGGACGCTATGAAGTTGTTCAGAACGCCCGTTCCGTCTCGCCGCGCCAGTGGCGCCGCGATGTCCTGCGCTGCGAAAAGCTGCTTCAACGTCCCTTGCAAGGGGGCTGCGCCATAAGGGTTTCACTCGCAATACCCTTTTAGCGACAGCCCTTCCGAAGCCCTCGGAAGGGCTTTTTTTTGCCGAGAACACATATGCTGCTGACCATCTCAACCACTCACCAGCCGGCGACCGACCTCGGCTTCCTGCTAATGAAGCACCCCGACAACGTGCACGTGACGGATCTTCCCTTCGGCCAGGCGACAATCTTCTATCCCGAGGCCACTGACGAGCGCTGCACCGCCGCTCTCACCCTCGAGATCGACCCGGTGGAGCTCGTGCGCGGCAAGGGGACAGCTGCCGGTCTGCAGGATCAATATGTGAACGACCGGCCCTATGCCGCGTCCTCGCTCCTGTCGGTGGCCATGGGTAGGGCGCTGAACACAGCCATGGGCGGCCGGTCCAAGCATCGCCAGGAACTCGCCGAGACGCCGATTCCGGTGGAGGCCCGCGTCGTGCCGCTGCCTGCGCGCGGCGGGGGTGCCCCCCTCGTCGAGCGTCTGTTCCGCCCGCTGGGATATGACGTCGTTTCCGCGTCCGTCGAGATGGATCCGGCGCATCTGGAGTGGGGCGACAGCCCCTATCTCGAGATGCAGCTGACCGGCCGCGCCCGCGTGGCCGACCTGTTGAACCATCTCTTCGTGCTGATCCCCGTGCTCGACAACTCGAAGCACTATTTCATCGGCGAGGATGAGGTCGCCAAGCTGCTGCGCAAGGGCGAAGGATGGCTCGACCAGCATCCGGAGCGGGAGCTGATCGTCTCGCGCTATCTCAAGGGGTTCAAGTCGCTGGTCCGCGCGGCCCATTGCGGGTTGGACGAAACCGTCGAGACGGAGGAAGCCGAGGAAAGCCTCGCACGGGACGCGGCGGAGGAAGCGCTCGAGAAGCCGATCCGCCTCAACGACCAGAGGATGGCCCGCGTCACCGAGGTTCTCAAGGGGCTCGGCGCCGCGTCGATCGTCGATCTCGGCTGCGGCGAGGGCAGGCTTCTTCGGGAGCTGATCAAGCATCGCGGCTTTACCCGTATCGTCGGAGTCGAAGTGGCTCCTCGGGTGCTCGCCACCGCCGCCGAACGACTTCGGCTCGACAACATGCCGGACCGTCAGCGCCGGCGAATCGAATTACTCCAGGGCTCGCTCGTCTACCGCGACGACCGGCTGAAGGGCTTCGATGCCGCCGCCGTCGTCGAGGTCATCGAGCATATGGACGCGGACCGGCTGCCGAGCTTCGAGCAAGCGGTCTTCGGCCATGCACGGCCCGGCGCCGTGGTGATCACGACACCCAATGCCGACTACAACGCGCTCTTCCCGAAGCTGCCGGCCGGCAAGTTCCGGCACCCCGACCATCGTTTCGAGTGGTCGCGGCACGAATTCGAGCATTGGGCGGAAAACCTGGCTCGGGCTCATGGATATGAAGTGCGCTTCGAAGGCATCGGCATTGCCGATCCAGGCCTCGGCGCACCGACCCAGATGGGGGTATTCACGCGTGCAGATTGAGATTCCCGAGTTCGCCCTTGTCCTTCTGATCGGCGCTTCCGGCACCGGAAAGTCGAGCTTCGCGGCGCGGCACTTCCTTCCGACCGAGGTCGTGTCGTCCGATCGCGCGCGCGGCTGGGTGGCGGACGATGAGACGGATCAAGCCGCCACCGGCGACGCCTTCGACATCGTGCATGCGATTATCGAGAAGCGGCTCAAGAACCGTCGGTTCACCGTCGTCGACGCGACTAACGTCCAGCCCGAGGCTCGCAAGGGCCTGCTTGCCCTTGCCCGCAAATGGCATGCGCTGGCAGTCGGCATCGTCTTCGATCTACCGGAAGCGATCGCGGTCGCTCGTAATGCCGCGCGTCCTGACCGCCAGTTCGGCGCCGGGCCCGTCCGGCGGCAGATGCAGAACCTGCGGCGGTCCATGCGCGGGATGCAGCGAGAAGGGCTCCGCTATGTCCACGTCCTCAAGAGCGAAGCGGACGTCGATGCGGTCGCCATCTCGCGGACGAAGCTGTGGACCGACCGGCGCGAGGAGACTGGGCCGTTCGACATCATCGGTGACGTCCACGGCTGCGCCGACGAGCTGGAGACCCTGCTCGCGGAGCTGGGATATGCCGTGAGCTGGGACGGCAAAGCCGTCCGCGTCACGCCTCCCGATGGGCGTAAGGCGATCTTCGTCGGCGACCTCGTCGATCGTGGCCCCCGCTCGCCCGACGCTATCCGGATAGCCAAGCACATGGTCGAAAGCGGGATCGCCCTGGCGGTGGTCGGGAACCATGATGACAAGCTCAAGCGCCACCTATCGGGCAAGAACGTCAAGACGACCCACGGCCTGGCCGAGACGATCGAGCAGCTCGCCGCCGAACCGCCCGAGTTTGCCCGGGACGCGCGCGACTGGCTCGACGGCCTGATCAGCCACTATGTCCTGGACGAGGGTCGCCTCGTCGTCGCCCATGCCGGGCTCAAGGAGGAGATGCAGGGCCGCGCGTCCGGTGCGGTGCGCAGCTTCGCCATGTACGGCGAGACGAGCGGCGAGATCGACGAGTTCGGTCTGCCGGTCCGCTACGACTGGGCGGCGGACTACAAGGGTCGGGCTCGGGTCGTTTACGGCCACACTCCGGTACTCGAAGCGCAGTGGGTCAACGGCACAATCTGCATCGACACCGGCTGCTGCTTCGGCGGTAAGCTTACGGCGCTTCGCTATCCGGAGATGGACCTGGTCTCGGTTCCGGCCGTGCGGACTTATTATGAGCCGATCCGCCCGCTCGCTGCGCCTCCCGCAGAGACCGGAGGTGACCACCCGCACCAGCTCGACATCGCGGACGTCCTCGGCAAGCAGGCGATCGAAACGCGAGACCTCGGTATCGTGGTCGTGCGCGAGGAGAACGCGGCCGCCGCAATCGAGGTCATCAGCCGTCACGCGGCCGATCCGCGCTGGTTGATCCACCTGCCGCCGACCATGTCGCCGCCCGAGACATCCGCAGAGGAGGATTGGCTGGAAAGGCCGGAGGAGGCGTTCGCCTATTATGGCTCGAAGGGGATCAGGTCACTGGTCCTTCAGGAGAAGCATATGGGCTCGCGCGGGCTCATCTTGCTCGCTCGCTCCGTGGATACGGCTGAAAAGCGCTTCGGCGTCTCCGATGGCGCACGCGGCGTCGTGCTCACCCGGACCGGTCGCCGCTTCTTCAGCGATGCATCGTTGGAAGCGGAGGCTCTGCACCGGGTCGATGAGTCAATGTCGAGGGCGGGACTATGGGACGAGCTCGCCACAGACTGGGTGCTGTGGGATTGCGAGATCCTTCCATGGAGCATGAAGGCGAAGGCGCTCCTGGAGCAGCAATATGCTCCTGTCGGTGCGGCGGCGTTGGCGGGGCTGGATCGACTGGCGGAGTCGCTGACGGCCGCTCGTGCTCGCGGCGTCGCAGTGGATGAGCTAGCGTCTGCTACGACCACTCGCCTCGCGAACGCACAGCGCTATCGCGACGCCTACAATCGCTACGTCGCCCCGTTCGGCGGCATCGCTGATCTCGTCATCGCGCCGTTTCACCTTCTCGCATCCGAGGGTGCGGTTCATTCGGACCGCGATCACCTGTGGCACATGAGCCAAGCGCATAGGCTAGCAGCTGCGGACCCGGAGTTGATCCGCGCCACGCGCTTCCGGGAGCTTGATCTCAACCATGATGCCGCCGTGGCTGACGCTGTCGCGTGGTGGGAGGAGCTCACATCGGCGGGCGGCGAGGGAATGGTGGTGAAGCCGAAGGAGTTCATCGCCAAGGGCAAGCGTGGTCTGCTTCAGCCGGCCATCAAATGTCGCGGGCGGGAATATCTCCGGATCATCTACGGCCCGGACTATGACCGTCCCGAGAACCTCGTGCGTCTGAAACAGCGGGGCCTCGGCACGAAGCGATCGATGGCCATCCGAGAGTTCGCCTTGGGAATGGAAGCGCTGCACCGCTTCGTCGAGCATGCGCCGCTCACGCGCGTGCACCAATGCGTCTTCGGCGTGCTGGCATTGGAGTCTGAACCGGTGGACCCTCGCTTGTAAGCCTCAAAGTCTACTTCCGCGCGACTGAAGCCCGGCTCCAGACTGCTCGTTTGCGGCCACAGCCAGGCCGTCCATGAGGCGCTCTCCTGAAGCTGCATCCCGCAGCTCAGGAGAAGAGAGATGTACCGCCAACAGCACCATCATCAGCAATCGTCGGGATCGGCGTGGAACGCAGGCCGATCAATAGGGCCGAAGCGAGCGCTGAAGCCTCAGGAGGTATGGGAAATTCGCTTCCACTTAAAGCACGAGAAGCGAGTTAGAGACCGTGGCAATGATGCGCGGAGCGGCAGAGCAGGAAAGCGGAAAGGAGCGAAAAAGAATGCAGCTCGATCCGGTCCGCCTTAAAATTCTGAAGCTTATCCAGAAATCCGGCAAGGACATGAAGACCGCTTCGCTGGCGATAGGGAAGAATCAAGCCTACCTTCAGCAATTCCTATTCAGGGGGACACCGAAGGGTCTGGCTGACGAGACACGTGCGGCTCTGGCTACCTTCCTCGGCGTTGATGAAGCAGAAATCGAGCACAACTTCGCGCTCCCTCCGGCGGCTCGCAAGCAGCGGGCTTCGGCGCAGTCCGCCAACGACATCGTCGCCATCCCCGAGGTGGAGATCCGAGCAGCTGCCGGCGCTGGCGCTCTCAACGAGGATCAGCCGGACACGCTCGCGACCTGGCATCTCCCACGTGCGCTACTGGAGCGCGACCTGCCTGTGCGGGAAGGCGACGTCCGACTGATGTCGGTGCGAGGAGATTCGATGCTTCCCACTCTGTCGGAGGGCGATCGGATACCCGTGGATATCACGCACAAGGCACCCTCCCCCCCTGGCATCTTCGTGCTGTGGGACGGTGCGGGCCTCGTCGCCAAGCGCGTCAAGGTGGTGCCGGGGGAGACAGCGCGCATCCGCCTGCACTCCGACAACGCCCTCTACAGCGCCTACGACTGCACGCTGGAGGAGGTGCACATAATCGGCAGAGTGGTCTGGGCCGCGAAACGGCTCTGAGGTGAATGTCCGCTTTCGACCAATAGCGGACATAGGTCTGCTACTTGTGTGACTGCCCACTAGGCTGTTGCCGGCCAACGGGCCAAGGGGCCAAGGGGGATCACTTTTCAGGCATGAAGCAACGACAGCCTTCAGCTCCTCCTCGTTCGGGTCCGCAGTGTTCAGCTCCTGGAGCTGCTTCACCGACTTCGTCGCCAACAAGGTTTCGGTGATACAGGCGCACGATGGAGTAATGTCGAGCCCTGCCGCTGCGGTTTCGGGGGCGGAAGCTAGGCATTGATCGACTGACTTGATGCGGAAGGCTGTTCGGAACGCCTTGTCGAAGGCCTCGTCATAGGCCTTGGTCTCTGCGTCGTTCATCCCTGCGGCAGCGGAGCTACCCGGCTGCGCGAATGAGGTTGACGGAGCGAGCGCCGCGCAAAGGGCCAAGGTGCAAGCTAGGCGTGGCATAGAACTTCCCCCTAACCAGATCATAGCCGATCAATGTCCGCTCTCCACCCATTGCGGACATTGATCCTCAGTAGACCTCCTCATCCGAGAAGCACCAACCCTGTGTGCCTTTTCAGTATGGTCCGGGTCGGGCATCGGCTGGAACCACCATGCGCGTAATTCCGGGGTGTCATGAACCGTTAGTTCGTCGCCGTTCTCGAAGATCAGCGCCAGCCGGTCTTTAGCCCGGACCGACACCTCAACCACCCGCTTCCGCAAAATCCTATCCAACTCGATGCTCTTGCGGGGCCCTTCGATGTCATAGGTGTAGGCTACTGAGCCATCAGCAGACCGATACGAGAAGGCGTGCGCCACATTCAGAAGCTGCCAGCCGTTCTCGAAGAAAAACATCACGTGGTATTTGTCGAGCGTCACCTGATAGAGTTGCCATCCAACCACGGGCTGGAAGTCGTCTGCACTGCGAAAGCCGCTCACCATAACGGCACGCTATCACTCCCCAATGTCTGCTTACCACCCATTGCGGACGTTTAGAACGCGTCCGCTTTGATGATCTGGATCCGTCACTCAGAACTCGTTGCTACCGGTAGGGCTCACACGCGATGCCATCGCCGTCGCCGTCCATTCGATCGGAGTAGCCGGGCTCGAAGCGGTAGAGCGGGTCGACCCCAGCAGCGCGGACTGCATCGCAACCCGAATAGGTGAAGCCGGGCGGCAGTGCGGCAAGGATCGCCTGCCGTTGTTGATGCTTATCCCAAGCGATTGACCCGAAGGCGAGAAACACGCCGACTACGATGGCAACGCTACCATATCGGTAGGCCGTCTTGAGTGTGCTCTCAGGACGCGAAACATAATGCTGACGGTGCGAGCGCTTGCTGAAATGCTTCTTCGGATAGTGACGAGACACACCTCGTCCTTGCCACTAATCCCTCAAAGGGTGGTAAAGCTCACATATGCCGCCACCTTAGGGGAGCAGCCCCAGCTTCCGCTTTCGCTCCTTGGCGGACACTCGGGCTCAGCTGACGGAGAGCCAGTCCCTAGTGTAGCGGTCCACAAACTCGGAGAAGCTGTCGGCGACAAATCGCTCGCTCTGTCCGCCGATCAAGACGACTTTGCCTTGAGTTTCATCGTCGGCACACGAGATGGCCCACGCCCAGCACCAAGTGCAGTGGTCAAGGAAGAACACAAACCTTCTGCCCCTCTCTGGGATGAAGGATGGAATCTCGTGTTCATATTCGTCGGGGATGTTTTTCAGGCGCTCCAGGGGCCACCAATTCCCCATCTCCTCGTCCCAATTGTCTTCAGTGGGTGAGGACTCGCTGAGATAGCGCCTGAAATCATACGGGATCGTTAGATCGTAGCGATCAAGGAGCGCCTTGATGTGCTCATCCGGTCGGGCCGCGGTGGCTATATCTGCTCCAGTGCCAGACCACCATTCCTGAAGCTTCAGATGCGCGTGCACACCATGTGATCGGGCGACGTCGCCCGAAGGTCAATGCTGCAAACCTCAATTCCGCTTTCCACCTGTTGCGGACCTTCAGCAGCTTAGGTCTGTTTTCCGCCCATTGCGGACGTTCGCACATTCGAAGGCATCCTGAACTAAGTAGCCGGCAGAATAGGGAGGCTCGAATGAACCGGTCTGTGTTGGCAATGGCGACGCTGCTTGCGACTATCTCGACATCTCCAGATGCGTTGGCCGCACAAAGAGGAAGAACACTAAGTTCCGGGGAGTTGGCGGCATGCATAAACAAGAGCGGGAGGCTAGCAACTGCAGGCTTTTCCGGTGATCAGATATGCGTCCTTCCACTGCCAGATGCGGGGAAGCCATGTAGAAGTTCTTCGCAGTGCAGCGGCCAATGTCTTCTTGATGAAATAAAGCTGGGAGCGAAACCTCGCCGCCATGGGATGAAGGTCGCGGGCCAGTGCCAAGCAACTGACTATCCATATGGCTGTCGCACCATTGTCGAAAACGGCAAGATTGCTAGCGGCATGTGCGTAGATTAGCCGCCCGCTACAGCGCATGCGCAATGTCCGCTTTCCACCCTTTGCGGACGTTCAGGGGCGTTCGAAGCAAATGCTCTGCTTCTCGCGCCGCGCGGGCGAGTGTGCGTCCCGGCTCAGGATATCTGAGACCCAATTCATCAGGTCTGGCAGCATCACCTCCTCAGCCCAACGTCAAGCTCCCGCGGCTTCCGAGGAGACAGTCCCGGCGCGAACATAGAGCCGCTCGTGTGACACATTCTCATTTGGCGGCCAGAAATGCGCATCAAAGAGCTTACCCGGGGTCCGGCTGAGGTGAGTGTCAATCTGGAGGGCAGCGTCGGCCAGTGCGGCTTCCAGCACTGACGGTCGGAGGGGGTAACTCTGGCCCTTCGGCAATTTCGCGGTCGCTGAGTTCATTGCCCATCTATCGCTTTAGCGCAGTCGCAAACGCAATGTCTGCATTCCACCCATTGCGGACCTACGTGCTGTCTCTATCCTGCCTCGATGCCCTCGGCTAAGTTGAGCATTATTCTAGCAGTCGCGGTTGCGGCCATCGCTACGCCTGGTATCGCTTGTCGCGTTGCACTCGCGCCTAAGCAGCGGGTAGCATTGGGTATCGAAGCGGAGCGATCTCTGCTGTGGCTCTGGTGCGAGTAAGCGCAGCCAAATACACTGCCGCCCCTTTCTCCGATGCTCATCCTTGGCAAGCCACAGCGACGGTCGAACGGCTTCTTCGAGGGTCCTATGCACCCAAGGTTGTGCGTTTCACGCGCGGCTGGGGCTCAGCGGCCTGCGACGACGGGCACCCCGTGGCCAAGCCAGGCGAGAGGTGGGTCGTCTATTTCTGGCAGCGTGGACACCGGGATCAGCCGGTCTGGCAAACTTATCCGGCGCGGGTAGCCTTCGATGCCGATCCTCGTCTTCGGCTGAATGCCCGCTAAGCACACACTGCGGCCCCTCGCGGCAATCCCTGCTTTCGACCCATTGTGGACATTCGCCGCATGCGGCAGGTTGAGCGCCAACGGAAGAGACGACCATATGTCGGAGCCATCCGAGGACGATCAGCGGCGACACTGGCGAATGCTGTGGCTGAGCTCCATTCAGGCGTTCAGTGATGACGAAACTCAACAGTCCCGCTGGCTGGACCCGCAGGAGCGCAATCCGCACTATTCCTTTGTCGAGTGCATGTGCAGCTATTTCGATGACACGTTCATGGGTGACGAGGACGCCCTTCAAAGGCGTGTAGGACGCGGGCATCTCACGGAAGAGGAAGCTGTTGCCGTCGAACAATTCCACGCTCTTGCCGACGCATACGAGAGTCCGGGAGGCGACGATTATGACGACGACGCCATCCTCGCTGATCCGAAATGGCATGCTGTCGTTGATGCTGCCGAACAAGCCAAGCAGAGGCTTCTGCCACTCTTGAAAGAGCCTGCTGAGCGAGAGGCGCTTATGCAGCCCCTACACTGGGATGAGGAGGGGCGCGGATGGAGGACTGACCTGACCGGGTCGATCATTACGCCTGCTCGTCGATGGATGTTGCAGCAGCTCCTGAGCAGATTGCGCAGGAAGTTCGGATGAGAAGCCTCATGTCCGTTTTCCACCCATCGCGGACATTGACGCGAGCATACGCTTTCGACCCATTGCGGACCATGCGGTGTGCTTTGCTAGGCCAGTCACTCGAGGGAGATATCCGCGGATCCAGCAGCTACTCTACGGGTCGAAACTTCCACTCCCGTGGAACCTCTCCACAGCGCACCAGCTTCTGCGTGGTTTCGGCGCTTTCGAACAGCAGCACGCCGGGAGCGATCCGGGTGAAGCGATTCCTATAAACCTTGCCCTCAGCGTTCTCTCCGTAGGCCTCCCCAATTCCCACCCTGACGAGCTCGTCGCCTTCGATCCACCAACGTGCCGAGGTCTGACCACTCACCACGTAGCCGTCGCCCCGATAAAATTCGATTTCTGGTGAGCAATCCCCCTGCAGTTCGGACTCTTCTGAAGCATCAATCCACCCCCACTTCCCGACCATCCAGGCAGGATGTCCCCTGGGGTGGGTAGCGCGAGGCCCGACTGTGCAGGACGCCACGAGCATCAGAATGATTATTGGCCAAGGCTTCCACATCAGTTTGCCTTACCGCCGGTCAATGAAGGAGCGGTCAACCTCAGACGCTGCTCACGTCCCCTTTCCGACCATTGCTGACCGTCACAGCCAGCGTCCGCTCTCGACCCATTGCGGCCACTCACGCTGTCCGCGGAGGCTCTTCAGATCCGCTGCGCAACGGCTTGTTAATTCCAGCCCGGCGATAGGCTTCATGTCATAGACGTCGCAGATGGTGCCGTTACCCCTCGTGTACAGGGGCTTGGGTGCAGACTGGCGGGGTATCCAACGATTCCTGAACCAATAGTCCAGTGTACACTCGTCAAGGAAGTCGAGATTAGGCTTCTCACCGCTGAAAGCGATCACGCCGTACTCGCCCACCGCGCGCAGCACCGGGCCCGTGATCATCATTGCACAGATGGGACGGTGGAGCTTCCAATAGTCAATTGAGCGAACGTCGATCGTCGAGCCGGGTCTTAGGGGACCCTTATAAACATGAAGTATCTTCAACCGAGCGGTCTGACCATCCTCACCTGCCCGAGTAACAATTCCGTAGATGACGTTATCTGCAGCTTTGAAGCGGCTACGGGCGCGATCTCGAGCCGTCCGTCCGTCTGCCTGAACCTCCTCATCCGTTCGACCCGGAGTGGGGGGCACGCCCAAGCCGACGAGGCCAAGCTTCCAAGCAGAAATCCGGCAATCAACTCAGTCGGGCGCATATAATTTTCTCGCGCCGCAACCCTTAACGTCCGCTTTCCACCTAGTGCAGACATTCGCCGCTGAAGTGCGCTTCGAGATTTGTCCGCATTCCTGATGAGCTATGGGCGAACTCGACTTTGAACCGCGAGAAACTGCTGGCTAGGTCGATCGTCCGAATA
>JAESGY010000147.1_pt1 | contig 57145 bp, 46 predicted proteins | sample 9269841 | NCBI WGS metagenome assembly JAESGY01 (sample SAMN17022865, study PRJNA683097) | algae metagenome | isolation source: Spirirestis rafaelensis WJT71-NPBG6 and co-occurring heterotrophs from... | place: USA: Pinto Wells, Joshua Tree National Park, Colorado Desert, CA | collected 2006-08-15 | reverse complement strand
CGCACGCTCGAGGCGGCGTCGATCGATCGACGAGAATCGCTGCACTGCAGCCTTGGCGTGCCCACGCATGCCAGCCAGTGTGGCAGCCAGACCAATATGGTACAAAACTTTTGGCTACCTACTTAGATAGCCCAGACCTCCCGCGCCTGCTCGAAGAGCGCCTCGCCTCGCTGGAGAATCGTCTCCTCATTCCAGACGGGAGCCTCCGCCAGGCTCTGATTGATGGGCAGCAGCGAGTGCTTCAGCAGCTCCGGGCGCTTCTTGCCCCAAGGCAGGTTGGACTGCGCGGTGTTCAGCGCCGCGCTGAGGATGGTGAGATTGCCAAGCGTATGGATCGCCGCCTCGCGCCGCCGAGTGCCTTGGGTGCGCGGGTCGGCCTCCGATGCCGAATAAAGCTCCCACGCCTCCATCCCCTGAGAGCCGTCGGGCAGCGGCCAGTTCTCCACCCAATCCTGGGGCAGGATGTGCTCGACGGTAGGCGTCTTGTCGAACACGACGCTCTCAGCTTTCGCGGACATGAAAGTCTGGTTGAGCCGGCCGTAGAGGTGGACGAGCTTCGAGCTGTTCAGCGAAACGTAGAGCGGCTTGTGCAGCCAAGCCTCCTTGAACGTCACATCGTCGGGCCACACGCCGGACTCGCCGGTCTGTGCCAGCAGCAGTTCGCGCAAACGGGCGGCACTGAAGCCGTCCTTCCGTAGGTTGCGCGTCAGGTTCAGGAAGATCCGGTTATAGTTATTTGTGCCGAGATCGCATACGGCGCGCCGCAGCAGATACGATTCTAGGATGCGGCCGATCTCCTTCCACTCCGTGTCAGCCAGGTTGGCATCCATCAAAGCCAGTAACAGCGGATAGGCTGTGCGAATGTCGTAGGCGTCGAGGAATGCACATAGCGGATAGATAATGTCGTCCCGCTCGGGTGCGATGATACGCCGGAATTGCCGGCCCTGCCGTGAGAGGGTTTCCAACTCCACCGAGACATCGGCGAACGGCTTCGTGGTCTCCAGCCAGTGCCGATACTCGACATAGAGATGTTTCACGGGAATATCCTGCCCTTGGTGGCTGGCCAGGAAGTGCTGCATGAACAGGTCGCTACGCGGCCGGGTCAGGCGACCCTGCTTCACCTCCTCGCGCCAGAATTCATCGTCGAAGTGGGCCCAGTACTTTTTGTAGGTTGCCTCGGTGTTGAGGCCGGCGCGGCTTGCTCGGAAAAAGATAAAATTGCGCAGCAGATCGGCCGGCAGCAGCGGCTCGCCGCGAGCGTTCAACGTCTCGAAGATGACCTGCGGATCGTCATCGCGCTGTAAGTCAATGATAACTACCATCAGGGCGTTGCGCAGGCTCTGGAAGCATTCGTCCACCCGCGTGGCGATCGGGAACTCGCCGGCTAGAGCGCCCTCGCCGTCCCCGCCCAGGAAAAAGCGTTTTAACTGATCGAAGAAAAAGAGGTAAGCCTCGACCATGCGCGGCCGGGGCTCGAACTTGCGCGCGTAAGGCTTCTTACGCTGTGGATGGCGCCGCTCCAGTTCCTCGCGTGATCCGGAGGCGATCACGTCCATGAACTGCGGCCGATCGAGCTGGGTCGGCCAGACCTTGAACTGATCGACCTCGGGATCAGCCATCATCCCTGTGTTGAAGAGGAATTTGTCGCACTCAGCAGCCAACGCATCACAGCCGTGCTCCCGGCAGAAGTCCCGGTAAGCTGCGATGAAAATCTGTAGTGTAGTCAGGCGCTGCTGGCCGTCGATCACCTGGCGGACAACTACGTGACCCGTAGGCGTCTGCTTTTGGTCAAGAACCATTGCGCCCAGGAAGTGGTTAGGCGCATCCTTGCGACCTTCCAGAGCCTCCGTGAACTTCCTCTGAATATCTTCCCACAATGGCAGCCATTGCTGCTCCTCGTTCCAGACATACTGCCGCTGAAACAGCGGTGCTTCCAATCTCTGTTTGGCGTCGAATACGGCGAGAACAGGGGATTTATGCACATCCATAGAAGTCTTTCCCGGGCCGGGTTCGCCGCGGACCGTAAACGCTCATTTGTTTGCTTTCAACCGACAATCAATCAAAAGTAGATGGCGAGCCTGCGACGGGGAGCCGTCGCAGGTTGGCAGTCTCAGGTCCATTACGAGACAGGGCACCGCGGCATCGTCCGCCAGCACGCCGCTCCCCAGCGCCAGTCGGCGGCGCTGATTACCACCGAGATCCGGCAGCTCGTCCGCACCTGCGACACCGGCCTCGCCGCCCTGCGCGACCGGGCGCTACTGCTGCTCGGCTATGCCGGCGCTCTGCGGCGCTCCGAGCTGGTCGGCGCCGATGTCGAGCACCTGCGCTTCCACGCCGAGGTCCTCGATCTGCCTCTTCACTCCAAGGGCGCCCCGGACGGGGAGGGGCAGCGGATCTCCATGGGTCTCGGGAAGCGCACAGACCGTATATTAGAGCAATTGTGGCACCCTCTGCTCCCCTCCGATAATGCCGGCTCATCAGAGCATGTGAGACGCCGCCCTTCCCGGCACTCAGGAAACTAACAGAAATATTACTTAAATTGAACGAATATCCTGGCCGGTGCGGGTACAACCGGCTTGGCGCCGCCTCAACGGTGGACTGCCGTGTGACTCCCGGAGGTCGTTCATGGGGATGTTGTCGTGGTTGTGGGGTGAGGCGGCTCCACAGCAGGTGCAGGTGGTGGAGCGGCAAGCGCCCAGCTTCGAGCAACGTCTGGAGCGGATTGTTCGGAACTCTCGTGGGCTGAGCAGTCGGACGCAGGACGAGCGTGACGAGCTAATCCAGGACGTTTCCGAGGCTCTCGACATCCTGGACGGTGCCATCGACGTTCTTCAGGCGGCCGACTTGGCTGATCGGGCGAAGCGCACGCGAGCTCGCCTGCGAACCATCCGCACCCGGGCTGAACAGGCAGCCTGAGCATGGGCAGGTTCGCGCGACTGGCCGAGCAGATGGGCGACATACAGCGGCTAGCCTGGGAGGAGGTGTGGCTCTACGCGGATGACTGCTCCGAGATCATCCGGAATATGCCGCACCATCGCCGCAGACGGGTAGCGGCGGCGCTCATTGCCGAGATGCTGGATGCGCAGGGTGGCATCTGCCCACTGTGCAACAAGATTATAGACAAGTCGACTCTAGGCGCCTTCCACGTGGACCATGTGATCCCGTTCTCCAAAGGTGGTGGATACGAGTCGGAAAATCTCCAGGTCACACACCCGGCGTGCAACAGGTGGAAAGGCGACTTCGTGGAGTACTACGACCTGGTACCCTATCTCGAACGGAAGGCGGAGGAACTCGACAGATAGGCCGTGATGCACGTTCGCCCCGGCGAACGTGCGCCGGGGCGGAGCTCAGAAGAGGGCGAGTTGTGATACCCGGTCCTAATCCTGCCGCGCTTCCACGGCTCTTCCGCAGAAAGCGTGGTGCTGCTGCCAAGTCCGCTGCGACTGGCTGCAGTGCGGCCTGCAGGGCGGTAGTATCCGGGATAAAGGACCTTTATCCCCTCCCAGGATGCCGGATCCGGGAGATCACGCGCCCGGATGCGAACAACATTCGGATTGCTGCGGAGGCCCGGCAGAGTGGCGTTTGCTGTCCTAGCTGTGGCGAGCCGAGCCATGCTGTCCACAGCCGCGCTGTGCGACGCCCTGCAGATCTGCCTTGCCTCGACCGCGAGGTCCGCCTGGAGCTGGCGATGAGGCGCATGTACTGCCGCAATCCAGCTTGTTCGCGGCGGGCCTTCGCCGAGCGGCTGCCCGACCCGGCCCGATCGCGCCCCGCGCTTCTTTGCTGCTAGTGCCGCCCTGTGCTTCACGCCGGCTGCTGGTCGATGATCCGCTGCAACTGCTGCTCAATCTCGGGAGGCACGTCCACCACGGCGGCCCGCTCCTTGGAGGCAGCGGGACCGGAGAACTGCGCCCCGCTCAGACACCAGATGCGGGGAGGCCTGTCCTGCGGAGCGTATTTCTCAAAGACGAAGGTACGCGCCGGGTCGATCTCCTCACACTCTCTGGCAATCGCAGCCGCCAGCTCATTGGCGACCAGTGCCGCGTTGGTCGCCATGGGGTCCTGCGTGCAGTCGAGGATGAGCGCCTGATAGGGCTTCCCAGCCACGGCGATGTCGCCGAAATGGTATCGGTAGAGATGCTCGGCGGAGCCGAGAGCCTTGATGCGTAGAAGGGGCATCGTTGGTCCCTTTGAGGTGTGTCAGAGCCCGAGCAGCTTCACCGGGCTCTCCTCCATCAGCTTCGTGCGGCGCACGTAGTTGCGCATGGTTTTCAGGTCACGGTGGCGGGAGTGGCCTGATCTGCTCATCCCGAGCAGCGGCCTGGTAGGCTTCGGTCACGAAGCCGGCGCGCAGACCATGTGCCGAGAGCCGCTCCAGCGCGCCGATGCTGAGCCCGGCAGCTTCGGCTCGCCGCTTCAGGATGTGGCCGACCGCCTCCGGGGTGAGCGCCCGGCTCTCGATCGTGCCCCAGCGGTCGACCTTGCGGAAGACCGGGCCATAGCGGCAGTCGCTCATCTGCAGCCAGGCCTCGTGCGCGCGGACCGGGCAGGTCTCGGGGCGGCGGCCGCGGGCGATGCCGATGGTGGCCCCCTCCCCCGCGGCATCGCCCTTGCTGCGCGGCAGCAGCAGGCGCAGGCCCTCGGCAGTGAAGCTGACGTGCTCGCGCTCGATGGCGACCAGCTCGCTCCGCCGCAGCGCCCCGGCGAAGCCCAGCAGCCAGAGGGCGCGGTCGCGCGTCCCTGTCAGGCTGCGGTCGCAGCCGGCGAGCAGGCGGCGGATCTCGGCGGTGGTCAGCGCCGCCGCCTGCCGGGCCGGGGTGCCGTGCCGGCGCAGGATGCCGCGCAGGGTGTGGCGGATCGCCGGGTGGCCGGGGTTCCAGGGGTGGCCGGCCAGGGCGTGGGCGCCGCCGATGGCGGCGAGCGCGGCGAGGTAGGCGGCGATCGCCTCCGGCGCCGCCGGCAGCGCCGGGTGGCCGTGCTGGCGGCACCAGGCGGCGAAGTCGGCCCAGTCCGCCCGGTAGGCCCGCCGGGTCGCGGCCGAGAGGCTCTCGGCGGCGTAGCGGGCGGCCTCGGTTGCGGTGGGGAGCGGCGCCGGGATGGCGCGGGCGGGCAGGTCCGACATGCCCGGATTCCAGCAGCTTGGCCCAATTCGGGCAAGCGCCGCTCCCTTCTGATAACCGGGGTTTATCGGAAGCCAGAGTAGCAAAGGCAGAGGAGGCCACACGCGCCGCTGTCGGTTTTCCTCGTTGGTGCGCATTTCGCCCTGATAGCGACCGCAATGGCTCCGGCTGGCTCCTAGCCTCTGAATTGCGCGCACTTCACTCCTGATCGGCAAGCAGATTGACCCTCAGCCGCAAGCACGCACTTGGGGATTCGAGACTGCGAAAAATCTACTGACGAGCTAATCAGCGCAGTCCATGATCGCACCCGTGCTATGACGATCATCCCCTACATCGAATACCGGCAGCCCGAGGTCGCGGTCCTCAATCGGCTTGGGGCAACCCATCCAATGCCGCTTGGCATGGAACTCGAAGCTGTCCCAGGCAGTCGAAGCATCACCGTCAGTTACAATGAGCTACTCCGTTCCGCTATCACGGTTGGCAGGCACCGGCGTGATCTCGGTGTTCATGGAGTTTGGTCACGCTATGAGGCGGTGTGGCGTGCCTACATGATCCGGGCGAATCTCGTCCCCTTGCCAGCCCGCGGCCTTAGGACGCGTTTGGTGCGCTTTGAACCGACAAGCGCGTTCAAAGCTTTAGATCCCAGTGAGAAGGCAGCTACAACATTTTTCCTTGGGCTCACATGCACGAACCTGATGGCTCGTAAGCTGCTCGATGTGCGTGCAACTCTTCACGTTGATGTCTATACGCGAGCCGACCCTCGTAGGCACGTCATCATCGACGCCGAGTTGGAGCCCCGGGGCGAGCGGCCCGACCTCCTAGGCATGCGCAGCGATGGCTCTTGGGCAGTCCTCGAGGCGAAAGGGCGGACAGAGCGGGGAGACTCCAAGCTGCGGCTCGATGCCAAGCGTCGGACTCAAATGATTGGAGAGGTCGCCATCCAGGGCGAAGCACCAGCATTTCCCAACCGCCGCTATGCCTGTATCGCTTCGCTCGGGAGCGGGTATCTCGCGATCGATTGGGTGGACCCCGCCGATCCCCTTCCTGAAGCCGTATCAATCTCAATCGATCCCGTCTTCTTTTGGGTTAAATCACTCGAACTGGTGTTCGAGCTCGTGCACCACTTCAAACGCCCTCCCGCTGGCGCAGACCGCGGAGGCTACGTACATGCTCATGTAGAAGATGCTGACTTCTCGGTTTTCCTCGAGAGGCGGCGCTACGACGTGTTGCGCGCGATGTATGAGCGGACAGATGGTCGGCTGTTCTCGCCTACGTCAGCCGATATGTGGTCTGCTGTCCGTGCTGACGCCATCAAGCTTGGGGTGCCAGCCGAAGACGATATTCTGGTCGAAACAGGGACCCTCCTGTGGCCAACCGAGCCCATGAGCAGTAGCTCGGGTGGAGACCAATCGTAACTGGCTCTTGTCGGGATCTTGGGTGATGGACCCAGGCCTGGGTAGCATGCTTGGAGGCGGTCTGTGCTGGTGTGGTGACGAGGCGCGGCACCGTCGGGCCTGGCCGGCTCTCGGCCGAGGCGGTGCTGCTGATCCTGCGGAAGCGCGCCGTGCTCGCCGGCATCCAAGGCACCGCGCTCGAGCCGGTCACCCCGCACGGCCTCAGGGCGGGATTCGTCACCCAGTCCTACCGTACTGGCATCCGCGACGAGGAGATCATGGAGCACACCTGCCATCGCTACTTGGCCACATGCGCCGCTACGTGCGACGGGCAAAGCTCAGCAAGGGTGCCGCCACCGCGCGGCTCGATCTGTAGTACCCTGCGTCCAACTTCAGCAGGCTCACGCGGAAGCGCATCCAATTCCGGCGTCGTTCACCAGCCCGGTTCAGCAGGATCATCGGGGACCAAGCAGTGGCACACATCCACATTAGCGAGGACGAATGGAAGCTGATCTCCATCGCCCTGGATTGCGCCCTGGAAGGCGCTTGGTCGGGAGAGGACCCAGAATTGGCCGAGCACCTTGAAGAGCCGATGCGACGGCTAAAGCTGCGATTGGCGCACGGTGGCGACCGGAATGCCGTGACGGAGGACGAGTTAAACGCTGCTTGTGGAGCATTGAATTACGCGACTGACCCCGAACGTGCCGAACTATGGCACCCAGACTTGCGGACTGCGATGGAGAGTCTTGAAAGCCGAATACCGGTCGAGCAGGTGATGCATTCCATTATCGACGGAGAAGAGGCGGGAGACGAATAGCTGGGCTGCGGCTGCGGCGGGTGCGCTCCTGGCCGCAGTGCTCATTGGCGGGATATTCATGGCATCACGGCCCTCGGCCTCGCGGGTGGGCGTAGGCTGGCCGGAGGGAACCCTCGCCGTGCTGACGGCCAGTTTCAGCGTCGGGAACCATGTCCACGCACATCATCCGCGCCGAAAGCTTCGTTTGCCATGCGCCCATCACTGTCTCCGTCGTCAACGCCTTTGGCTCCATGACAGAGCACGTTGCGGCCTTCGTGCACCTCAATGACGAGGATATATAGAGCACACCCGCCGCAAGCACCTCGCCACCATGCGCCGCTATGTTAGAAGGGCGAAGCTGGCCAAGGCGCCGCCGCGGTGCGACTCGCACCTGTAGCCACGGCCGGCTGCCCGCACCATATCAGTCATGGACTGCACGCCGGCTGCTTCCCGCGGACCAGAACCCGGGTGAGCGAGCCGCGTTCGCGGCTCAGATCGGATGTCGATCGAGCAACCACGACTTAGGGCGGTGCTCTCGAGCACACCCTCCAGCGCGCAGTGCAGAACACCATGGCGGCTCCACGCGCCGCTACGGGTCTCAGACTGCACCTTCTACAGCGCACCGCAGTCCGGTTGGGACTGTGGTGCACTGTAGCTAACTACTTCCAGAGCAGATCCACGCCTACGGGCCTCTCGGCCCTACAGCGATCTGCTCTAGGGAGGGCAGGCGGGGGTGGCCGTGTGGGGCGGCACAGGACCGTCCTTCGCGGCGGCTTGCGTTGCGCACCCGCCCGGTGAAAACAGTCTGGCCATGTCGCAGGACCGCGCCGCATGCCCGAAACCCCGGAAGGCCTCCTCGCGCGTCTCGACGCCCTCGGCCTCGAGACGCGCACCACGATCCATCCGCCCGTCTTCACCGTGGCGGAGAGCCGGGCCCTGCGCGGCAGCCTGCCCGGCGGGCACAGCAAGAGCCTGTTCCTGCGCCCCACAAGGAAAGCCTCTGGGGCGGGCCCTAGCCCGCATCTGCTGGCAGTGCTGGAGGAGGACCGCAAGGTCTCGGTCAATGCGCTGGCCCGGGCCGCCGGCGCCGGACGGGTGGAAATGGCGCTGGCCGAGGATCTGCTGGCGCTGCTCGGGGTCGAACCTGGCTCGGTCACGCCCTTCGGCATGGTGAACGTGCCGCCCGGGACGGTACGCATCCTGCTCGATGCCGGCTTGCTGCGGGACCATGACTGGGTTCACTTCCATCCTCTGGTCAACAGCATGACCACCGCCATCCGCCCTGCCGGCCTGCTGCGTTTCCTAGAAAGCCTGGGGCACCGGCCGGAGCTGCTGGAGGTGCCGCCGCCCGCTGACTAGAGCAGATCGCCGCAGAACTGAGAGGCCCATAGGCGTAGATCTGCTCTGGAATCAACAAGCTACAGCGCATCGCCGTCCCAACCGGGCCGCGATGCGTTGTAACGTTGCGCACCCGACCCGCTCTCGACTAGCACTACCTGGGCAGAAACGAAAATCCGCCAGCAAGCTCAGAGGCTTGCGAATGACATTCGTGCTTAAGCAAAATCCGTTACCGCCTTGAAAACGCAGAAAATTCCGTTTGTTTCTGCCCAGGTAGTGCTAGGGTCCCAGTTTATATGTCCGGAAATTCGCCTTTCCGGACGATCGAACCGGGGTGGGGGAGGGGGGCGTGGCAGAACTCGGCGGGCTATGGGCCGCTCTCGGCGGCGCAGTCGGCGGCGTGCTGGGGGTTGTGGCCAAGTCGCTGTGGGACCGCTACGCGGGCTGGCGGGCCGGCATCCCGCTCGAGACCTGGAAAATCCGGACGGCGCAACTCGAACGGCGCCTGTCACAATTCTATTGGCCGCTCTACGCACGGCTCCTGCGCGACGATGTCGTCTGGCGCATGGTCTTCTTTGATCTTCGCCTCCGGCACGATCGGCCACAGCCCGATTGGGCCCGCAACATGGCGGAGGAAGACCGCCGCAAGCTGGCGCAAGAGATCGAGGCCAAGGTGCTTCTGCCGAACCATCAGGAGGCCGTCAGTATCATCCGCTCCGCCGTCCACCTGGCCAATGCCGACAAGGAGTTTGAAGTGATTCTGGCGCGCTACATGCGCCACGTGGACGCTTATTCGTCGCTGCGCTCTGCCGGCATCATGACCGCGGACCCGATTGATGTCGGAGAGCCGTATCCAAAGGAACTGACCGAGGCCGTCGAAGCCAGGTTGCGGAAATACCAAGCTGAGTACGAGGAACTCCTCCGCGACAAGGGGGTGCTCGACCTCCGGCGAGAACTGAACTTTGAATTCAGCCTGAAGCAGAAGCAGACCTCTGCATGAGCGCCACGGTCAATCGGCTGCCAGCCATCGTCGAAGAGGCCGGGGCACCTGCATTGCTGCCGGCGGACATCGCTGCCGCCCGCCGCTATGCCGCGGCCTCACGCGCCGCCAAAACCCGCCGGAAGTACGAGGCCGCCTGGGGAGCCTTCGCGGCCTGGTGCCGGGCGCAAAGTCAGATACTGTTGGCGAAATCAAGAAGGTGCCAGAGTGGCACGGGGTATGTGCGCTGTGGTCGAGTAGCTTGGGAAAATCATGCGGACTTCATCCGCCTCCGAGTGATGCGGCCCAGCCCGATTTCCCGCAGGAGTAACTGTTGCCGAGCAGCCCACCGACTTCGCCAACAGTATCAGAGTCAGGAGGCGCTACCGGCGGCGCCCGAGCTGGTCGCGGTCTATCTCGGCCGCGAGGCCGACCGCGGCCTGTCGCCCTCGGCGGTGAACCTGGCGCTCGCGGCGATCGGCTGGCAGCCGCCGCAGAAAGCCGAGCGCGGCGTGGTCGTCGCCTATGTCATCGCCGGCATTCGCCGCCAACATAGTGCCCCCCTCGGCGCAAGGCCGCCGCCAACCACGACGTGCTGCGCGCCATCGTGGGCGACGACCTGCGGGCGGTGCGCGATCGCGCCCTGCTCGCCCTCGGCTTCACCGCGGCGCTGCGGCGGAGCGAGTTGGTGGCGCTTGAGGTCGGGGGACCTGCGCCAGGTGCCCGAGAGCCTGCGCCTCACCATCCGCCGCTCGAAAACCGACCAGGAAGGCCAGGCGCCGAGATCGCCATTCCCGACGGTCGCCGGCTGCAGCCGGTCGCCCACCTGGAGGCCTGGCTGGCGCGCGCCGGCCTCACCGCGGGGCCGCCGTTCCGTCGCCTGTCGAACGACGGCACCCGCCTGCGCGCGGAGCCGATGTCGGACCGCGCCGTGGCCCGGGTGGTGCAGCAGCGCGTCGCCGCTGCCGGCTACGACCCGGCGGTCTTCGCCGGGCACTCGCTGCGCGCCGGCTTCCTGACCAGCGCCGCCCGCGCCGGCGCCTCGGTGTAATCCAAGTCAAACTGAGCCATTAATAATTGGAAGGCTTTGCCATGCTTCCATGATCAAGCGCCTCGTCCGGAACTCGTTGAACTGCCGGCGCTCGGCACGCTGGAGTGCGCCGAAGGTCTCAAAGCTGCAATCGGGACCCAGGACGTTAGCGGGATCGAGGAGATACCGCATCTCATCGAGGGTCAGGCCGAAGAGATCTCGGGCGACAAGCACGTCCAACTCAATCCGGAGTCGTTCGCGTTCCACCGCGTCTTCCACGGGAGCAGTCGCATGGACTACCAGCCCAAGCTCCGGTGCAGCGCGGCGCCAGAGCGTCTGCATCTCTAGCCCAGCCGCTGAAAGCAGGAGCGCGCGCTGTGCGATGGCACGGTCCAGGGCATTGCCTGAGAAGACCCGGGGCAGTGGCAGACTGTCCATCACGGTGAAGGACACAGTGAGCGTCACCTTCTTCCGGACGACGTAATCGACGGAAAGAGAGTTTGCGACGCCAAGCCAGAGCAGAGCGAGGCGGAGATCATCAGGCTCGAAGGTAATCGTCGGCACCTTATGTCCGCACACGACCCCCGGTGGGATCATCGCTGCCATTAGGGTGCGCTGATTAATCGGCTTTCCAACGTCGCAGAAACCGATTCGAGGACGGCGCCAGCGATCGCCGAGCTTCGCCGGGAGATCCGCCTCTCTAATGCGCCACTGCGGCGCAATACGCTTTGTTGGGTCGCCGAAGGGCAGCTCTGCCCAGACAACGTTGCGGCCGTGGCCGCTGACATAAGCCTTTGCACGATGATCGAAGTGGGTCACCATGCTGCCCTGATACAGAGGCACTCCATCAGGGTCGTTGCCGAAGTCCTCGTTGTCATTGCCCATATGAACTTCGGCCATGTAGCGGACCGCCGGGGCGCTCGTTACTTCATCACCAAATTTCGGCAGTCGCGCGTAGATCTTGCGGACTATGTCGATGTCCGAGGGGTGAGCAATGTCGGCGATGGCAAGCGCGTCAGGGCTGAACTCCCGAACGAGGCTCACCGGGAGCCGAATTGGGATTTCGCGTTGCAGATCCGCGAGGCGTTGGACCGTGTTCACCCCGAAGGCTGCTGCTACCTCAGTCGTCGAACCACCACGCACCGCCACGTAGATGGCGAATTTGGTGCTGCTGTCGATGTCGAACCACACCTTCCGCTTGTTCTCAAAGGCGACGAGGTAGCGGAACTCGAACCTATCGAACAACTCCGCCCGGATCGCGGCCGCGTTCGCTCCGCTGTAGAAATTCTCAGGGAGGATCTGCGACGCGGTGCCGCCCTCACGTGTGCCTTGTAGCGCCAACTCGGCGAATAGTCGCCATACGTTGAAGTCCCCCTTGCCAAGGCTGCCCGGCGCGAAGAGCCGATACCTGCCTCCTTTCCGCAGGAAGTTGGCTGAGCGGTAGAGAAAATTGCAATGCGTCTCCCACGCCGAGCGAATAGCGTGATTTTCGCAGATCTCGGCAATCCGCGCTGCCTGCGGCTCCGGCGCCATCTCTGGGATAGAGGGATCGTAGGGCTTGAACCACTCCTTCGCGTCCGGGCTCAATGTCTCCCATGGTGGATTGCCCAGAATGAGATCGAATCCGCCCTGCGCGGCAGCCTCCGGAAACTCCAGGGGCCAGTGGAAGAACCGAAGACGCCCGGCAACCTCGGCCACCGCTGCGAGTATCGCCTCGTCGGTGTCCGAAGGTGCCTGCAGGTAGGTCCATAGAGTGTCTGTCGTCGGCACGGTGTCAGGGCCGAGTCTGTCCGGACGCTGAGGCCGGGGCAGGAAAAATGCGGCTGTCCAAATATCGCAAGCGACGCGCAGGTGATGCCCCGACGGTCCGTCCTCAACTTCACGAAGGGCACGCCGCTTCGCCTCGACCTGCTGCACGGTATCGTCCGGCGCATCGGTGAGCGCGGCGACGGCCGCCGTGAGGTTTGAGGGCATGGTTACCAATGGAAGCCGGAGTTGGGCTTCTTGCCCCCGCCTCCCGTCACGCTGCTCCTTGTTCCGCTGTTTCAGCTCGCGCGTGTAGAGCTTGTCGTCGTTGTTGAACTCGGCGAAAGCCGAATCTGGGATCCCGGCCTGGAGAACCGAAAGGTTCGCCAGGCCCAGCAGGCTGTCCCCCCATTTGATATGCGCTTCGAGGAAGGAGAGCGGGCGCCCCGGCTCGATGGCTTCGATCCACAGGGCGGTCTTGCACAACTCCACTGCCAGCGGGTTGCGATCCACGCCATAGATGCATCGCCGCACCACCTCCCGCAGAGCGCGGCGGCGCAGCGCCTCATCTGGCAGGTCGCCCTCGCTGTCGAGACGCGCAACGGCATCAGCAAGGCGCCGTGCTGCGCCGAGTAGGAAATGCCCTGAGCCGCAGGACGGATCTAGCAGCTTGAGGCGAAGCAGCGCATCGCGGGGCGCAGAGGGATTTTCCCGAATGGTCCGCTCGATAAGTGGATCGAGGGCAAGTCGAAGGAGCTCCTGCACCAGCAGGTCGGGGGTGTAGTAAGACCCGGATTGCTTCCTCTCTGTTCCTCTGACGACGCCACCTGCGTCGTCGCCCACGAAAGCAAAGGTCCATGGCCTTGTCGCTACCTGAACGACAGGATGAAGCTCGAGTAGGCCCTCATAGACCGAGCCCAGCTCCTCCGTTCCCATGTCGCGGTAGTTGACCCGCTGGAGGCCACCGTCGTCGGTGAAGAAGGCCAGCGCGTGGACCGCCGCCAGCAACCGCGTGTTCGGCAGCCCGGCCGCGTCGAGGTCCGGGCACTGCGCCTCGTCGAACAGACCGCCGAGGGCAGGCAGGCCCAGGAGCCAGGCGCCGCCCGACAGGGCGCGGAAGGTCACCATCAGGCCGACCCAGAGGTCGGCGTAGCGGTCGTAGTGGCGCCTCAGCCGGGCGCGGTCGCGCAGGCGGGCCAGCGCGTAGCCCTGCGCGTAGAGGGCACGAGCCTCCGGCGTGGCGTCGAGCGTGTGGAGCAGGCCGCGCTCCTCGGCGGTGAACAGGAAGAGCAGGCGATAGACTAGCCGGAGGAGCTGTTGGTGCAGGTCCTCGGCAGTCAGCGTCCCGTCCCGCAGCGCGACCCGCAGGGCATCGTTCTCGGGATGCTCGACGAAACCGGAGCCGAGCTCGCGCAGCGCCGCGGTGACGCCCGCCCGGAGCTTGTCCAGCGCCCGCTGGCCGGTCTTGGCACCCTCGGCCCGCCAGCGTTCCAGGCAGCACTCGGGCATGCCGCCAGGCCCGGGCGCGATGCGGGAAGCATGGGCCAGCAGCCAGAGGGTGGCGAAGTCGGAGTAGAGCCCCTCCTCGAAGATGCGCTCGAGGTCGGCCTCGACATAGGCCGGACGGGTCAGCGAGGGATTGTCGCGCAGCAGCCGCAGCCGCGGGCCGTTGGCGACGATGCCCCACAGCATGGCCGGGTCGGCGTTGAGGTACTCCTGCACGGTGGCGTGCGGGGCGCGGCGCCGCCCCTCCTCGCCGAAGGCGGGGTGGGAGCGGTCGAGGTCCCGGTCGGCCACCGTCAGCAGCAGCGGCACAGCGCCACCATGGGCGCGATGGCTGACCGGAAAGCTGCGGTCGCCGACAGAGGTGCGCGCGGCTGTCGGGGCGATGTCGCCGTAGCCGAGGGCGTCCCGCATCAGCCGAACGAGCCAGCGTTCGATGCCGGTGCGCTCGGGTGGTAGGTCCACGCGGGGACGGTTCTGCCGATACTCCTTCCAGAGGGCCTCGGCGATGGTCCAGTAGCGGCCGATCTCATCGCGAAGGGTCCGTCCAGGCGGCACCTCGTAGTCCTCGGCCGTCTGGCCGGGCGCTGCCAGGGCGGCGACGCGCTGCAGGAACTCGGCGGGAAACAGCCCACCCTCAATGCGGATCGCGGTAAAGGCCGTTTCGACGACCGACGTGCCGGGACCGAGGCGGCGCTCCGGACGACGTGCCGGGGCGAAAACGGAAAGGGCGGTGCTCATCGGGTCAGGCGGGCAGCAGCACGAAGACGCCGATCACGTCGGCGGGGAGACAGGCGTCCACGGTCGAACGGATTCCTCTGGCGGCGGAGGCGTCCCGCACGCGGGTGTGGTCGTCGAGCAGGACCTCGGCCCGGCTGATGGCGAGGGCCTTGATGGCCGGAGTCAGGCGCGGCAGCGCGTCGAGACTCTCGCCCACCTCGTAGGCGCGCTCATCGGCGTCCATGTTCCTGGCCGGTTCGGCGACCATCAGGCCGAGGGCATCGGTGGCCTCGAGCAGGCGCGGGGCCTCAGACCCGGCGACGGCGACGCCGACCGCCTCTTCGGACAGGAGCGTGCGGATCCGGCGCCAGCGCCCGCCTTCGCGCTGCTCGACGCCGATCTGCACCCGGAGGCGCAGCAGCAGCACCGTGGTCCGCCGTGCGACCGCACGGGTGACGACGGCCCCACATCGGGCCGCGAGCTCGGGCAGGTCCTCGGCCAGGGCCCGCTCGGCCACGTGGTCGGCCAGGGCGGCGACTAGCGGGTGGGTGCGGTGGATCGCCTCGAACCCGGCAGGCGCCGGGTGCCGGAAGGCGATCCGCAGCGTCCGGGCCCCGAGCCCGGCGGCCTCAAGGCGCTCCCGCACCAAGCCGGGCAGGTTGTCGGCCGGCAGGCGGAAGCGACCCTCGCCGAGGGGCTGGAGGGGCGCTCGGAGCCGCTCGCAGGCGGCGGCCACGAAGCGCCGCACCTCCTCCTCGCCGCCGAGCACGGCGACTGCTTTCCGCCATTCCGGCAGCACCTCCTCCGGCTTAAGGCCCCGCTGGGCGAAGATGGTGCGGGTCTGTCGCGCGTTCTCCTTGGCGCTCGCCCACGCCGTGTCGAGGTCGGCCTCGGCCACGCCGAAGTCGAAAGCGCCCTGCTTCAGGCCCTCCGCGACGCGCCCGGTCTGGAGCAGCACCGTCTGCAGGATGGCCTCGGTGAGCTTGTTCGTATCTACCGGCACCGGGACGGAGACGCCGAGTTCGCGCCGGATGCGCTCGGCCTTCCTGACAATGACCTTCAGCACGGCGCCATCGACGGGGTTGTTGGCGCCATAGAGCATGAGCGCGCGGACCCGCTTCTCGGGCTGGCCGAAGCGGTCCACCCGGCCCTCCCGCTGCTCGTGTCGCGTTGGATTCCAGGACAAGTCGTAGTGGACCACCGCCGAGAACAGGGACTGCAGGTTGATGCCCTCCGAGAGGCAGTCGGTGGCAACCAGCACCGGGGTACGACCCTCGGCGGCCTCGGCCAGCGCCTCGATGCGCGCCCGGCGGTCCTCGGTCGGGAGTTCACCCGTGACGACCTCGACCACGTGCTTCGCCTCGGACAACGTCGTACGCAGGTACTCGCCGACATAATGGGCGGTCTGGATGAAGCGGCAGAAGATGACGGGCCGGAAGCCCTCCACCAGCAGAGCCTTCACCTGCCCGATCAGCAGCCGTAGCTTCGGGTCGCGCTCCGGGCCTCGCAGCGCGGTGGCACGGTCGAGTAGCCCGCGCAGCGCCGCGGCGTCCTCCTCGCCCGTGACGGCGTCGTCGGCCACCCCGGCGGGTGCTGCCTCCTCGGAGGTGAGGCCGTCCGCGGCACCGTCGAACACCGCCTCGGTGCCGCGCTCGTCGAGGGCTTCGACCTGCTGACCCTCCGTCATCCCCTCGACCGCGCGGAGGCGGGTGGAAAGGGCGACGGCGGCCGACGCGGGCGAGGACGAGATGCAGCGCAGCAGGGCGAGCGCCGCCCACCATGACATCCGCTGGCGCAGGAGAGACTGGCCCTCAGCGCGGTGGATCATGCCGCGCGCGTAGTCGAGGACCTCGTCGAACAACCGCCCCCAGTCGCCCGAGAGGGTGTAGGTGACTTCCCCGGTCTCACGGTCTGGAAAGACGCTACCCGCGTCCCGCCACTCAGCGATGTCGGCGCGGCGCCGTTGGACGAAGTGCGCGGCCAGCCGCTCTCGGAGCCGCTGCCGGGCGGTCCCCTCTGGCATGCCCTGCAGGGCATGGAAGTCCGGGTGCAGCAGGCCGAGCAGGTTGTGGAAGGCTGTCTCGTCGCCCGAGTGCGGAGTGGCGGTCAGGAAGACCATGTGACGGTCGGCGTGCGCGGCGAGGCCACGCAGCACGGCGAGGCGCTGGTTCTTCGCCTCCGCCCCGGTGCCGACCGAGGCGTGCGCCTCTTCGACGATGACGAATTCGGGGCAGGCCCGCACGAATTCGTCTCGACGCCGGTCCGACTTGATGTAATCGAGGCTGACCACCGTGAAGGGGTGCACGTCGAAGATGCTTTGCCCCTGCGGCAGCCCGCGCTCCAGCCGCCCGGCGGTGCCGGTGCGGACGATCTCGCTCTGGATGCCGAACTTGGCCGCGAGTTCCTCCTGCCACTGGTCGCAGAGGTGCGGCGGGCAGAGGACGGCCAAGCGGCTGATCTCCCCGCGATCGAGCAGCTCGCGGGCGATGAGCCCGGCCTCGATGGTTTTGCCGATGCCGACATCGTCGGCGACCAGGAGCCGGACCGTCTCCATTTTGAGCGCCATGAGCAGCGGCACAAGCTGGTAGGCGCGTGGCTCGACGGCGATGTTGCCGAAGGAGCGGAACGGTCCCGCGCCCGACCGCAGCTTCAGGCGCAGCGCATCGCGGAGCAGCAAGGCGGCGGCCTGCGCGCCCGTCTTGCTGGGGTCGGGTGGGGGGAAGGTCGCGGGCCGCGGCGGCACCGGCTCCAGCGCCAGCGAGATGAGGGCGGCGTCGTCTTCCGCCCCGCCCAGCGGGCGCAGACGCAGCAGGTCGGGACCGCCGCCGGGCAACACGACCCACTCCCGGCCGCGCGCCGTCACAAGGCTGCCGGGCCGGTACTCGACCGGAGCCGCGAGCGTGGTGGCGGTGCTCATCGGGCACCCTTGCCGAACACGAAGGGAAACTTCGCGAAGACCGCGGGCCAGCCGGCCGCGTCCTCGGCGAAGACGATCACCTTGAACCCTGCGTTGCGGAGCGCCTGCCGCTTTGCGTCGTCTACCGTCTTGGTTGCCGCGTTCCGGTGGTGCGGCCCGTCCACGTAGATCAACGTCTTGGTCCTGTCATAGGCGAAGTCGGGTTGCGTCGAGAACTCGTCCAGCATCGGCTGCGCCTGGTCGGGGAGCCGGAAGCCGCCGGCGCGCACCGCCTCAAGCCATGCGCGCTCCAGCCCCGAGCCGCACTGCCGCAGGAGCGAGGCGAAGGCATCCTCAGCCGCGCTGCCATCGGCACTGCCCGCTTCGGCATCCGCACGGGCCAGGCGGCAGAGCAGCGCCAGGACATCCGGGTCGCGGCGGTCGATGCGTCCATGATCGGGCTGGTTGGCGTAGGAGAGCAGGCAGCGGTAGCAGCCTGCCTCGCAGTCCGGGTCGGTGTCCTCGAGGTCAGCCGCGTCCGCCCAGAGACCTAAGCGGGAGCGCCAGTGACAGACCTCGAGGGCCCGCTCCGCCACCCGCCGGATCGCCGTCGCGTCCGAGGCGAGCCGGTTGAGCACCCCGGCACCGCCCTCGGCCGCCTCGTAGAGCAGAATGGCCTTCCGGTTGTCACTGTCGGGCAAAGGCTCGGCGGCGAGTTCATTCTCTTCCAACTGGAAGACGCCCTCAACGCCGCGCTTCAGAGCATAGGTCAGCGTGGTGATCTGATCGCCGTCGAGCCGCACGGACTCCGGGCGCGCCACCAGCACGTTGCGCCGGTCTTCGACGAAGGGGGTGATGCGCTGGACGGTCTTGGCCGTCGGCGCGTCTTCCATCGACTCCTCAGGTGCCTGGTCGTCCCGGCACCATTCACCCGTGGCCACGTCGATGTTGAAGCCGAAGATGGACTTTCGCTTCCGCCGCCGCCAGCCAAGGTTGATCCGCCAGACCGTCGCGGCCGGACCGTAGGACGCAGACAGGAGGCGCTCGCCGCCCTCGGAGAACACCACGGGCGTGAAGCGGCGCCTGCCGCCCTGCTCGGAGAAGCGGAGCGTGGTGATCACCTCGTAGCCCTGGCGCTGCCGCTCCTCCTCGTCGGAGGTGATGCGGTCTGCCCGGCGCGTGCTGACCTGGTCGATGCGGTAAAGGTCGAGCAGCGAGCGCAGGTCGCCATCAAGCCGGGCGTCGCAGTTCACGCAACGCTCGTGGTCGGCCTCAGCGTCGAAGTGGCCATAGCCGCAGGCCGGGCAGAGCCGCGCACGGCGGACCGTGAGGCGCGAGGAGGTCGAGACGCTCTCGGCGTCGCGGACCGTGAGGATGGCTTTGCGGACCCGGTAGGTCGAGCCCTCGTGGTAGATGATCGAGCGGGGGCCGAACTCGGAGAGGCCGAGGAAGCGCGGGCGCGAGAGGAAGCTGTCGCGGCCGATCCGCTCCCGCCGCGCCGGGATGTAGGCCAGCAAGGGAAGCCGAGGGAAGTTGTAGCCCGGCAGGAAGCCCTCGGAGGCCAGGTAGCGGTAGGCATAGAAGTCGCTCGACATGCTGGCGCGGCTGTCGAGCAGCAGGTCGCGTTGGACGCGCGCCTCGTCGTACCTCTGCTTGGCCTCCTTGCGGGTCTTTTCGTCCGCCGCCGCGTTCATCTGGACATTGTGCGCGAGATCCATCTGCCGCTGGGCGGCGTTGAACAGCGTCCGCCAGCGGTCAAAGGCATCGTTGAAGGCGAGGTGGGCTGACCTGATTGTGTGGTCGAGCCAGTCCGGGGTGAACCAGGGCGCTGTCTCGGGCGCGAGGTCGTCGCGCAGGGTGCTGAGGATGGCGATGCCACGGGTGGCGGCGCGCTGCCGGACCGGCGGGTTGTCCAACTGCGCCGCGATCTGCGCCTCCAGCGGCAGGTCGGGAAGCTGTGCCCGGTCGAGCACGTCCTGCACAGAGGGCCCGAGCCTCTGCCCGCTCTCGCCCAGCCAGACCGCGTGCAAGTGGGAGCGGATCAGGTCCTCATTGGCCAGGTCGAGCGCGGGCGGGTTGACCGCGCCCGCCACCATGCGGGCCGGGTTCCTGAAAAAGTACTGGTCGTGCGGCGAGCGGGCCGCGCAGTAGGTCAGCACCAGCGCGGGCTGCCCGCTGCGGCCCGCCCGGCCGCTGCGCTGGGCGTAGTTCGCCGGGGTTGGCGGGACGTTCCGCATATAGACGGTGTTCAGCGTGGCGATGTCCACGCCGAGCTCCATCGTCGGGGAGCAGAACAGGACCGGCAGGCTCGCCGCGCGGAACCGCTCCTCGCGGAGCTCCCGCTCCTCGGCGTCCACCTGCGCCGTGTGCTCGCGGGCCTGCAAGGTATGCAGAAACCGATCGTCGCTGCGCAGCATCTCGGCGACGTTGTGGTAGAGGTCGAGGAAAAAGCGGTTGGCGGCGTCCTGCTGCTCTTGCGGGCCGAGGCGCCACTCGATGACTGTGGCCGGAACGCGGTAGCCGGTGTAGCCGCCATCGACTTTCAGCGGCTCCACGAGCCCGTAAGTGTCGAGGACGCCGAGCATGTCGTCCACGATCTCGTTGTAGGCGGTCTCATCCAGCTTGCCAGGGAAGGCCGCGGCCGCCTCACCCCAGGTGGCCTTCGCCTTGACGCGGCGACCGAAGGCGGAGCGGTGCGAGATGTGGACGGTGGGCGTGGGCAGGCGGCCGGTCGGCGGCTGCGGGCGCGCGATCATAGCAGCGGCGATCACCGGCCGCTCATCCTCCGCCAGCCCCCATGGCTCCTTCAGCTCAGCGAAGGAGCGGTTGCGGACCTGCTCCAGATGGTCGCCGTCGAGGTAAATGGTTTTGATGCAGAGGCCCCGCCGCATCCGGTCGAGTAGGTCGCGCAGCAGGCTCTCGCGCATATCCGGAGGCGCCGCAGCGAGAAGCGGGTGACGCTTCGACCACAGCTCCTGGTCCGCCGCGCACTCAGCCAAGGAGGCGTAACTGATGAGGAGGTAACCGAGCTGCTCGAGGTTCGGATGCGTGAAGCGCCACCCTCGCCGCAGGTCGAAGTAGGTCCGGTATCCTAGCACATCGCGCAGCGCGCGCCTGGCGCCCTCAATCCGTGCACCGCGAGCATCGGGTGAGCTGGCGTAGTCCACCGGGGAGAGGCGGAGGTGCTTGAGGATCTCGTGGGTGAGGTTCTCGTCGGTGAGCAAGCCATCCGGCTGGTTCCGCAGCGCGGCTAATAGGGCACCGCGCAGCAGCAGGATCATGACGAAGTCGTTGAGGTGCCCGGCCTGGAGCGAGGCGTCCTGCCGGTTGTCGGTGAAGCCGAGCAGCTTCTTCGCGGCGGGAGGCAGGCTCTCCTCGCGCAGCAGGTGCCGCATGGCGGCCAGCGTCAGCACCGTGGTGGCGCTCGACCGACCTTCGGCAGAGAGGGACCCGAGCTTCGCCGCCTCGCTCCGCATGGCGCCGTCGAACACGGCCTCGCATGCCGGTCTTCGTAGGCAGAAGCGGAAGGTGCCGGGGATCACCCAGCCCGGCATCCCTTGCGCGTCGCGCTCGCCCGAGGTGCCGGCGCGGAAGGGCACGGGCCGGTACTGCCGGTAGTTCGGCCGGAGCCGCTGCGCGCCGTCACCTGTTGGCTCCAGCCACTCGTCGGGGTAGCGGTCGGCGTCCTCTGGGTCGAACTCTCCCGCCGTGTCGGGCATGAAGTAGCCGGGGACCGTGCCGTCGCCGTCGGCGGTCCTCTCGTTCAGCTCGCGCGGGTCGATGCGCACCGACTGGCGGTCGCCGATGGTGGTCCAGACCGGCAGATACTCCTGCCCGCAGGAGCGGCAGAAGACTGCCGGGAAGAGCGGCTTGTCGCGGCCACCGGGGCGGAACTGCTGACCGTTGAGTGTGAGGTAGCGGTCGCCGGGAGGTTCGAGGGTGGTGAACACGTCGCCCGCCCCGGCTACGAACTGGTGCAGGCGGAAGGCGAAAAGCGGCCGCCCCTCCGCGTCCGGGGTGCGGTAGGCGAGCAGCAGGAACCGGCGGAGGTAATTGAGGCATTCGCCAGCCGGGCGCCCGCTGGCCTCTGCGAGGAGGTCGGCCGCTTCGGCCAAGGTCTTGGGGCGACTGGTGCGGACCCACTTGCCGTCCGGTTTGTCGTCCTGTTGCTGGAGTCCGAGGGTGGTCTCGGCCCACGCCGCGACCGGGTGGACGCGGAGCGCGCGGTAGTCGGCCGCCTCCGGCACCCCGGCCGCGATGGCAGCGGCGAGGCTCCCGGCATCGGTCGGCGCCGCGCCGTCGGTAACCCGGCGTAGGGTTTCGGTGACCACGTTCTCCGGTCGGACGGCGGCCCCGAACAGGCGGGACGCGACGCGGGCGACGGCGCGGTTGCGCTCCTCGACGTTGCCCTCTGTTGCCATGGTGGCGCTGGTGCCGACGCAGAGGAGGTCCGGGTTGGTCCGGTCGCGCACCCGGCGGACCAGCATCGCCACATCGGCGCCCTGCCGCCCCCGGTAGGTATGGAGTTCGTCGAGGACGAGGAAGCGCAGGCCCTTCGCCTGCTCGACTACCTGCGGGTCCGGCGCCGAGTGCCGGGTCAGCATGAGTTCGAGCATGACGTAGTTGGTCAGCAGGATGTCGGGCGGATTGGCCGCGAGGGCCTGCCGCTCCTCGGCGCTCTCCTGCCCGGTGTAGCGGGCGAAGCGCACCGGCTCGCCGCCCTTCGGGTAGCCGCGGCGGAGATACTTCTCCAACTCCTCCATCTGCGAGTTGCAGAGGGCGTTCATTGGGTAGACGACGATGGCGCTGATGCCCTTGGCGCCACCCGCGGCGCGGCGGCGAAGCACGTCGTCCACGATGGGGATGAAGTAGGAGAGCGACTTACCCGACCCGGTTCCGGTGGTGAGGACGTAGCTCTCCCGCCGCTGGGCGACGCGGATCGCGTCCTCTTGGTGCCGGTGCAAGGTCAGGGGCTTGCCGGGAGCCCCGTCTTCCATCTTGCCGAATCGGAAGATGCGCTCGCACTCGGGGTGGAGCAGGCCCTCGACCACAAACTTGCAGATGTCGCCGCCCGGCACGAAAGCCGGGTTCAACTGGACCATGGGGGCGGGCCAGAAACGCTCCGCCTCATACTCCCGGTCCACATGCGCCTTGATGTCGGTGGCCCGGATGGTCACGAAAGACCGGGTGAACCGCTGGTACTCGGCGACCAGCCGGTCCCGAAAAGTGAAAACGTCCATGGTTACGAGGACCGGCACATCTAGGGCTTCCGCCACCTGAAGGCGAAAGATTACCGGTTCGTATCTCGTATGCTGATATGTGTCCTGCCATGATTTCGCCCTGTCGTGGAGTGGCTATCTGGACTCCTTGGCGCACGGCTTGTTGGTGCCAGCTACCTGCGCAGCGTTACGGCGCCCTTCGTCACCGGAGACGAGAAGGGATCCGCAGCGGGCACCCGGGCAATCCTCAGAATGAGGAAGCGCATTTCTGAAACATCGAGGGCCTTACTCATGATCGGCCAAAGCAGGTAAACTGCGAAATCGCCGTAATCAGGCGCATCCAGTTACACAGCGGTCCAAGGGTCGATGAGCGCCAAGCCGCAGCCCTCGAGATCGGCGATGTTGCGGGTGGCAAGCGCAGCGGCGCCGTGGGCCCGCGCGATCGCAGCGATCATCGCGTCCGCCGTCGTGACCGGCCGGCCCGCGGCGCGCCGCGCCACGACGATGGCGGCGTAGTGCAAGGCGGCGGCACGGTCGAAGGCCAGCACGCGCTCGGCGAGCAGGTCGGCGAATAGCGCCTCGACCGCGTCGGGGAGAGCGTCGCGGCGCTGGCCGTCCGGCAATAACGCGAGGCGAAGTCGGGTCTCGGCCTCGGTGATCGCCGTGGTGGCGATGCCGGTGCGCGGCACCCGCGCGGCCCAGGCCAGCACCGCCGGGTGCGGGGCCGGGCGGACCAGCTCGGAGAGGACATTGGTGCCGAGCACGATCACCGGGCAAGGTCCGGCGGCTCGCGGACTGGCTCGCGGACTGGCTCGCGCGGCGGCAGCTCGAGCTCGGTGCCGCCGAGCGGCGCGAAGAGCCCGCGTACCGCCTGGGCCAGGCTCTCCGCCGGTGGCGCGCTCTCCGCGGCCAGGGCGTCGCGCAGGATGACCCGGGCCTCCTCCTCCATGGACCGGCCGTGGCGGGCGGCGCGGAAGCGCAGCGAGGCCTTTAAGAACCTGTACGCGAATAAATCCTTCGATATTTCAGCACTTTAGCGTCGGGCCGTCATGAGATCATTGCGGTTCGAATGTCTGTGGTGAACCAGTGGTGCTCAAAATGCCGGCGCAAGACATCGGTCCGACATGGAGAGACTGGGCCGATGCCACCTTCTGTGCCGACTTCGCTACGAAAAGCCGGGTTATTTCGCGTACAGATTCTAAGCCGTCGTCGAGGTTGCGGATCCTCAGGCTGCCCATGGGATCACTCCGGCTGGGCCAAGAAGGTAGGAAGGTAGGGGCCGCGACGCACGCACTGCATGCAGTGCGTGCGCCGGACATGCGCCCCTGCTGGATTCCCAACGGGCAGCGCGGCTTGGTGAGCCGCCCTGTCGCTCGCTGAAGCCCTACTCGCGGCAGGCCTCGATGACGCGCTTCACCTGCGTAGGGTACCAAGTCTGCCCACCGGCCGGCGCCGGCACGCCGCGAGCGGTGAGCGCCGCGGCGATCTCCCGCAGCGTCACGGCGCCGGCCCGGCGCGCCGCCGCGATGTAGGGCAGCACGTCGGCGGCCCGGGCCCGCAAAGGTGCTGCCGCAGTCGCTCGTAGGGCCGCGGCTTTTCCGATTGTGATGTCATCCTGCCTTGTAGGAAGCGCCTTACCCGGGACGGCCGATGTCCTGCTGCAGGCGGGTTAGGTTGCTGCGCCAGATCAGGACATAGGGATGCTCATGCCCGAGCACCCGCTCGCCGGTCTCCACCACCTCGCGGAGTAACAATTCGGCCTCGGCTTGGCGGCCGGTGTCGCGCAGCAAACGGGCTAGGTTGGCTCGCCAGACCAGGACATCGGGATGCTCACGCCCGAGCACCCGCTCACCGGTCTCCACCACCTCGCGGTGCAGCGGCTCGGCCTCGGCGTGCCGGCCAGTGTCGCGCAGTAGGGTGGCCAGGTTGTTCCGCCAGATCAGGACATCGGGATGCTCGCGCCCGAGCACCCGCTCGCCGGTCTCCACCACCTCGCGGAGTAACAATTCGGCCTCGGCTTGGCGGCCGGTGTCGCGCACCAGAGTGACTAAGTTGTTCCGCCACATTAGGACATCGGGATGCTCGCGCCCGAGCACCCGCTCGCCAGTTTCCACCACCTCGCGGTACAGCGGCTCGGCCTCGGCGTGCCGGCCGGTGTCCTGCAGCAGGGTGGCCAGGTTGTTCCGCCGTCCCAGAACATGGGGATGCTCGCGCCCGAGCACCTGCTCGCCAGTTTCCACCACCTCGCGGTACAGCGGCTCGGCCTCGGCGTGCCGGCCGGTGTCGCGCAATAAGGTGGCCAAGTTGTTCCGCCAGATCAGGACATCAGGATGCTCGCGTCCGAGCACCCGCTCGCCGGTTTCCACCGCCTCGCGGTATAGCGGCTCGGCCTCCCGTAGCTGGCCACGCCCATGCAGAAACGCCGCAACCCTGTCAAGGAGGGTCGGGAAGGCAGAAAAGGCATAGCTCTGCCGCCGTACCTTCTCCCGCAACGCCAGCACATGCGGCAGCAGCCGCTCGCATGCCGGCCAGGACCGCACATCGGCATAGGCTCCGTCCGGAAATGCCGCGGCAAGCCGCGACACCACTGTCTCCGGCATCACATCCACCACATCCTTCGTCGCCAGCCTTGCCCGCATCACCGCTTGCACCAACCGGTGCACTGAGACAGAGGGTGGCTCATCCTCCACGGAGGCTGGGTCGGGCCGGACCAGCGAAACCGCAGTCAGAGCCATTAACGCCTCGCCCCGTTCGTTTTCCGGCAGCACCGTCTCGTCCACCAAGTCCAGCGGGATGCGCTCGGGTGCGAGGAAGGCAAGGCAGCTCAGTAGCCTCTCGGCCGCAGCACACTCCTGCGCCGCCGCTGTGATCGCCAGGTCGAAGGTAGCCGCGACGCTGGCCGGATAGTTCGCATCTTTGGGTGCCTTGGCGATCAGCTCCTCGACCCGCTTGGCGTAGGCACTGAAGCTCATCACCGCCCGCCGCACATAGGCTCCGGCGTGATCCAGGGCGAGCGGCAGACATCCGAGGTCACGCGCTAGCCGCCGTGCTCCTGCCTTGTCGCGCCGGCCGGCACGGAGCTGCAGGAACTCTACCGCCTCGTCCTCCTCCAGCGTCTCCACCAGAATCTCTCGCGCTTGCCCGCCCCAGTCCGACCAGCGCGTGGTCAGCAGCACCCGCGCGCCCCGCTGCGGCACTAGCCCCTCCAGTATGCTAGGCGTGGGCACGTTGTCGTAGATTAGCAGGAAGGGCGGGTTTGATTGCTCGACATGGGCGAGCGCCGCCCTAGCCATCTTCTCCAACTCTCCCTCAGCCAATGCCGGGTCGAGCTGGGCCGCCAACGCCGCCAAACCGGTAATTAATTCCTCGCGCGTCTCGGCCGCCAGCCACCACACACCGGCATGTTTGGGACCGAAGCGGTGAACGTACTCGCGGGCCAGCGAGGTCTTGCCGACCCCACCTAGGCCATGCACCGCCGCCTGGGTTAGCGCCGTCGGGCTCTCCTCTGCCGCGATGAGCGAGGCGTGCACCGCATCGAGCAGGGCGGCGCGGCCGATAAAGTTCGCATTGCGCGCTGGCATGGCACCGCCAAAGGCTAGCGGTTCGCACACGGGCGGAGCCGAAGAGCGATGGCCGGGAAAGGTCGGGGCGGGTGCCGCCGTGCCTTTATCCTTAGCGCCGGGGAAGGCCGGCGATGTGGCTGGCTTTGCGCGCCCCGGCGCCACCCCGTTTAGCAAGGCGGTTGCCGCGGCCGTCTCATCTAGGCCGACGAGATCGATGTAAACTCTAGCCTTGAGCAGACCCTCAGGGTGGCACTCCTCGACACGCACCGGCACCAGCTTGCGCCGCATGCCTTCAGGATCGTTACAAAAAGCAACAGACCACTCGGAGGCTGGGAAGGGCTTCCGCAGATAGGCGGGCGACAGCACCGCAATCGTCCGCTCGGCCTGGCTGGTCGCCTTCTGCATTTCGAGCACGAAGTTGGCCCCGGGCCGGAAATCCCATGCCTGGATCACACACTTCAGGCCCTTGGCCTCGAGCGTGTAGGCGATCCACTCGGCCCAGCCCTGGTCGGCCCCGGTGTAGCTGACGAAAAAATCGGGCCGAGTGTCGCTCGCCTGATCCGTCATGGTATTCCGCCATTACCAAGACAGGGGCATCCGCGCCTACTGACAACGCTCCGCCCACAACTCATGCTGAACACTTGCGGCAAGCTCGACCAGCAGAGACTGAGCAGGACCTCTCGGTCGTGATCTGGCCGGACTCGGTACGTCGGCCGATGGTAACAGCCTGTCCCGCCGCGTTTTTCCCGAATTGTGGTACTCTGGGCTGGCTTGTGAGAAGGCATGATTCTTCGGCTGGCAGTTTGCCATACTTATCAGCGGGTCATCCTACCGCTTTGGCATACCAAGCAGCACATTCAGCGCGAATGACGTAGCTGGTGAACTCAATTAGGTTCTCAGGGCTTGCAACGCCACGATGCCTAGTGCACCCGCTTGGGCTCATTGGATCGAGCATTGGTTCGATCCTTATGCCGTCTGGAATTGCACCAGGCAGCACGCCAGCATGTAGATACTTCGAGCGACGTTCATAGTCGGTTTTCACGAAGTACGCAGCGCCCTCACCCAGATGCCGACGAGCGAGATCCTGGACCTTCCTACTGAGCTTGTATTTTAGCTGACCGCAGCAAGGGCAGCTCTCCACACTGCCGACATCAGCGCATGCTACTTCCAACGCTGAGACGAGGAGCGTCGTGGCCACCTCGGGATGGTCTGTCGTTGTGTCATGGAGTTCCAGGCCCTCATTGAAGTGCCGCGCAGCGCGCAGGATCGGTGTTTCACGTGCCACCCTGCCCTCAAGCACAGCGTTGATAAGGGCCACTTGGCTACGTGACAATGCGAGCCGGTCTTCAATGTAGGGGCCGTCCTCAAGCCAATCATCTGAAAACCAGTAAACGTTTGCTTCGTCTTGGAATTTTGGAGGTGGTTCGCTTGCCATTGGATCGGACGTGCCTTTCCCTCCCGCTTCTAAAGCATCAAGTTCGTCGAAGCTTCTGACCTGAACCACCTCGAACCGCACTCGTCTGCCGGGTACCATTCGGCTTGACACCACGACATTGGTGAATGCCGCTAGCAGGTCAGAAATAGTGCTCGCTAAGGTGTGGTAGCACTGCGTTGCATCCTGAAGATCGTAGCCAACGCACCTTGCTGTAAACCATACGTATCCCGGCGTAGATGGGGTAAGTGAAAAAATCCCAGTCCGATATTGATGGAAGGTGACACCACGCGCGAGGCGAAGAGGTGCTTGCAACTGAAAGTCCTGAGGCCGGCAGAAATCCTGCATGGCCGTCCGTACGCATAACCCCAGCAGTTCAAAGTCATCCGTGGACGCCGGTGCATTATTCTCGTCTTCAAAAAAATATCCTTGATAGTTCCCCGCCTCTCATAGGTAATGCCTACGGTGAAGCCTAGCCTTCGACCCAAATTTACAGACCCGAAATGTATTGTATTCTTCTTACCGTCGCGGTATGGCTGGTACATCCAGCCTACACGGCCGAATTTCGCCCGTAGCTGAGCCCATAAGGCGCGCAAGAATAGGTTTGAGTCGTCAAGGGTCTTGAGATCGGCCTTAAGTGCGAGTCGCGTCATACCCCACAGGCAACACTGATTCTGGCTTATCCGAAAGTGACAAGCGGTGCCTCTCGGAACCAAGGCGCTGGCTACAGTGCCGCTCTGCTTCCGTTAGCCTGGTGTCCCCGAAAATGGCTAAGACGCTGTACGCGAATAGTGCATCCAGCACGCCGCCTCGACCACCCGCTTGCCCCCGTAGAGAGTGATCCCCACCCACCTCAACCCAAAGGCTAAGTACTTCAGGCCGCAATGTCCGCTATCGAGATGTCGCTAGCGCCGCGTTGATGACCGAGATGGGCGCGAAGCCACCGCCTATGTGATCCCCGAACCTATTACCGTTTAGCCCTCTGAACCGGACCTCGGCGGGCCGGCCTGAAACGTTCGAGAAGGGCCGCATGGTGCGGTACGCCTTATTGAACCGTACGCAGCTCCGGAAGTCGCCTTCGGTCAAACAGCAGCACGGCATTCTCTCGAGCTAGATTGCAGGCCGCGAGGGTGAACACACCGTTGGTCACGGCGGCGAGGACCGGATCAGGCGCGAGTGCCGTCCATCGTGGCCGGGCGCGCAGCATATCGAGCACGGCCTTCTCGCCGACCTCAGCATCGGCACCCTGCACCCGGTGCTTGCATTGGCAGAGCAGCGGACGCAGCGACGAACCTGGGATCGGCAGGGCCACGATATCGGCACCACCGTCTCCGCTGCGAGGTGTCGCGTGTACCGTCCGGCCGGTCGCGCGCACCTCATCAGCGACCCAGGCCTCGAAGCTCGCCCAATCCATCAGGTCGAGGGAGTGCAGGAGGTCCGGGGATGCCCCGGCAATCGCACCAGACACCCGAGAGAACAGGCGCTGGAAGTCATCCTCCCCCATGGCCGTGGGCACAACGATCTCGCGGCTGACGGCGCGCTTGCTGGCCAGGAGCTCGTCCAACTGCCAGTCGAAGGAGGTTTCTCGCAGGATTGGGTGGACCGCCTTGGGCAGGTGAATTGTAACGGGGCGCTGCTGACCGATGCGGTAGACCCGGTCGCTGCATTGATCCTCGACTGCGGGGTTCCACCAGCGATTCAAGTGGAAGACGTGGTTCGCGGCTGTCAGCGTCAGGCCGAAGCCGGCCGCCCGCGGTCCGAGCAGCAATACATCGAACCCCGAGCGGGCCTGAAACTCGCTCTTGATCCGCGTCCGCGCCGCGCCGTCGGTGGCGCCATTGATCACGTCAGGCATCCGCGGCATGTCGAAGCGGTGCCGGAGCAGAGCTGCAAGGACGCGCTGGGCCCCAATGATGTCCACGAAGACCAGGGCCTTCTCGCCCCGCCGGTGGACCTCGGCCAGCATGTCGAACAGGGCGGAGAAGCGTGCGGAACGCGCGATGAAGGCCTCGTGCTCCGCGGAAGTGGCCGGTATGACGAGGCGAGGATGCAGGCAGACTGCCCGCAGCCGGCCGAGTGCCTCCAGCGCCAGTAGCCGACCGTCGCGCATTTCTTTTAGCACCGCGTCGTAGGCGGCCGCCTGTTCGGGCGGCATCTCCCGCTCCCAGACCTTCACCTCCTTTGGGGGCAGGCCCTCCAGCACGTCGTCCTTGAACCGGCGAAGGAGGACTGGTGGAAAGAGGGTCCCGTTCAGCTCTTGCGGCTCAACTAGCCGCCGCTTCAGTCGCGTGAGGTCTTCCGGGTTGGGCGACCGGATGTAGCGGACCGCGAAGTCCCGCCCGCTGGCCTCCAGGAAACCGGGCCAGGCGATATCCAGCAGTGCCCAAAGGTCGAGCGCGCTGTTCTCGATTGGTGTCCCGGTCATCAGGATGGTGAAGTTGGCCTGCTGGCACTTGGCCGCATTGTTCACCAGCGAGGTCAGGCCCTTGAGCTTTTGGGCCTCGTCATAGACTGCCACCTCAAAATGCACACGGCCGAAGGAAATCTGGTAGTCGCGCAACGTCTCATAGGTTGTGAGCACCCAGTCGGCCTCGTGCAGCCGGTCGGTGTCGAGCGTGCGCATTCCCGGTGCATCGGGATCGGGCCGCGCGGTCCGTGTCAGATCTTTGAGACCTGCCTCGTAGGCGAAGACTGATCGGCCCAGCCCCTCACCGCCCAGGTGTAGGGCGATCTGCTCGCGCCATTCGCCAAGGAGCGTCTTCGGCGCGACAACCAAGATCGGCCGGCGCATGCTCTGCGGCACGACGCGTCGCCGGGCGGCGCGCAGGAAGGCCAGGACCTGGTAGGTTTTCCCGAGGCCCATGTCGTCGGCTAGTAGGACGCCCGGCAGGCCGATCCGGTACGCGCTCTCCAGCCAGGCGACGCCATCCCGCTGGTGCGGCATGGGCGGCGTCGCCATCCCGTCTAGGTCGCAGCGCCAGTCGTCACCCACGCCGTCCCGCAGACGGGCGTGGAAGGTGACGGTCTCGTCGTTTTCGGCCCCACCGAGCGCGAGCACCGGCTTTTTAGGATCGGGATCGATGATCGTGATCACATCCGCTGGGCTGGGCTCGGGTGGTCGTACCGTCCCTGCCAAACCCATAACGACCTGCACGAAGTCCGGGGACAGCGGCACCTCGCGCCCAGCGAAGGAGACTGTGGCATGCCCGGCGGCGACCGCCTGAGTGACGGCTGCCTGCAGCCCCGCTACTTCGCTGCGCTTGAGGACCAGAGGCTGGTCAGCGCCAGGGGGCTCAATGGCATAGGCCTCGCCTCCTTGCTCGTCTGGAAACCACTGGCGGCTCACCGGAATGCGGAAGGAGAGCTGCTTGCCGGTCCAGAGGCGGACACCTAGCATGCGCTCTCCGAAGCCCTCGCCTGCCGCGGGTCCGTCAAGCAGGGTTCCGCCGCCGATGACGCCACCATCGCCGCCTGCCGCCTCCACGGCATCCAACAGGAAGGCACGCGGGTCGCGGCGGAATTCCGCCCGGGTCGCCTGGTCGGCGCGGTTGACACGCTCCAGGACCTGCAGGGCTGCTGCGACCGGCGGATCGAGAACGGCATAGACCCCGGCACGGAGCCAGTAATGCGTCCGTGCGCCCTGCTCGGGGAATAGGCTGGTGGCCAGTCGCTCAGCATGGCCGCGGGGTAGAAGGCGCTGACGCCGCGGCGCGATCTCCTCATTCTCGGCGACCTCCGACGGCGAAGCCACCGCCGAGGCAGCGGGCGGAGCATCCCCGAGCAGGAACGGGAGGAAGGCATCGCCCCCATCGGCAGCTTGGGCGGCATCCACCCCCAGCCCAGTGGCGCGATAGACGACCAACTCGTCGAGATAGCGGTCCGCCTCCGCATCGCCGGTCGCCGCCTCCAGGACGCGCTTAAAGGCGGCGAAGGCCGTCATGCGGGCATCGAGGGCCGCCCGCGCATCATCATCGCCCGAGATCTCGGCGCTGACGGCGTTCAGCCGCCCGACTTCCTCGAGGAGACTGAAGAGGGGCTCGCCCACCAGGAAGTGGTGGGTGCCGTCGGACAGGAAAGCCCCGGTCCGACGCAGACCGAAGGCCAGTGTGCCCCGGTCGTCGAGCCAGTCGGCGTTCACCGCGAAGCCGGGCAGGCTCACCTGCCCTTGTGCGGTGAGCCGCAGGTGGTAGGGGCAACGGGGCGGCAATCCGAGCAGCCGGGCATCATGCTCCGAGAGATGTGCCGCCTCAGCATGCGGCAGCAGAGCGCCATTACCCTCGGGCGTCGCCCTGCCCTCGCGCAGCAGCAGCGTCATAAGTGCCGCGCCCGCGCCGTGAGCATCGGACCAGTCGGCGACTTGGACAGTGGAGCGGCCGAAGCCGAAAATGCCGGACCGATCGACTGAGACGGCGAAGCCGCCTTGCTGCGGCTGGGCGGAGATCCGGTAAGTAGCCAAGTGCTTGCGTCCGTTGGTGGGGCTATTGGATGCCGGTGATCTCGGCGATCCGGCGCCGAAAGTTCTCCTGCCAGCCCGAATGGTGGGTCAGGGAGAAGGCGGTGGGAATCCTGCTTTCTTTGGTGAGGGGTTCAGCCCGGTGAAGAATGCGCGCGCGGTCGTACCGGGCTTCGTAGGCACCAGGCATACTCAGAGCGCCAGGCTTCCAGAAAACCGCACGCCCAACATGGCTCATCTCGAGCACGGCGATGACGCCCACCCGCGTGCCGATCTCGAGGAGCAAGCCACTGTGATCGTTGAGCACGCTCTGGCCCACGAACTGGCCGCACCGAACGCGAAGCCTTCGCGCCTCCAGGGCTGCATGGGGAGCGCAGATCAGCCAAGCCTTCCGCACCTGGGGCAGGTATCTGCGCCAGAAGGTCTTGCGCTCGGCCCATTTCTGCCGGGTCGCCGGATCGCCGCCCCGCAGGAGCGTCGCGTCCACCACACGGAAGAAGGCCTCGAAGGTCTGGCGGGAGAGCCATCCATCTACCTGGTTTCGCGTGGCTTCGGAGATTGCCGGATGGGACCAGCGACGCGGGCGGATATTGGTGCGCGGATCCCCGAGCAGATCCAACACGAAATCGAGGACTTGCTGGGTGCGCTCCTCTCCCTCGCCCGTGCCGACGCACCAGGCCACCGCCGCCTCCGCCGCGGAGGCAGCCGCGGCATCACCCTCCTCGACAGAGCAGTCGGCCTGGTTCAGCAGCTCCCCGAGCTGCGCGCCCAAAAAGGTGCGGATCACCTCCATAGGGGATAGGTCACCCGGTTTGCGCCGCCTCAGGGCGTCCGATGCGGCCGCGACGACCGCCACCGCCAGCCGTGACCGCCGTAGCGCATCCGGGGCAACTCCAGCCGCGGCGATATCTCCGACGGGATCGCGGCCGTCACAAACGGCGGTGGCGAGGACCTCAAGGGCCTGCTCCGGCTTCAGCAAGGAGTAGCGTTCCGAGACGGCCCGCGCCGCGTCGGAGAGCTTCTCCTGCCGAGCGGAGAGCCAGGACGCGAGTTCTTGCGAGGCCACATTCGCTGGGTCGATGTGCAGGACATAGTGATACCAGAGCCGCTGGGGAGCGCGTCCCCACCCCCTATCCACCCGCGCAAGCCATGCACGGACACTCCCGCGATCCAGCGGCACCTTGGCCGCGCCCCAGAGGAGGTGAGGGACGGCCTTCAAGGCGCGGCGGCCGAGCGACGCAATACCCCCGCCACCCGATTCCAGGGCACGGCGCGTCTCCTCCAGCACGTCCCGCTGCGGTGCCTGGCCAGCGCCGTCGGCAGATCCGAAGCGCCGCTCGATGCGCTCTACGGCGACACTCAACTGCGGCATCCTGACCTGGATGCGCCGCGGCCGCGGCAACTCCGTGCGCAGTGCGGCGAGGAGAGCAGGTAGTCCGGCCCCGCCCGAGGGACCAGATCCGCTGCTCATCGTGCCCCCGTCATTGGAGGAGACCATCGATCGCCTCGAGCCGGCGGTTCAGCTCCTGGAGGATGGAACCGACCATCGCTTGGTTGGTGGCCATGACGACGCGTATTTCGATGCGCCGATCCTTGTCGCGTGTCTCCGGCGTGCTGCGCTCGCGCTCGGTCGCGTCCCGCTTCGCGGCGCGCGTGTCCGCGTAGCCGGACACGCCGAGCAGCGCCTCACCCTGGGCGTTTCGCAGGGTGCGCAGGCGCTCGAAGCGATCCTGGATCAGGGTATAGGCCTCGATTGCCCGCCCCGCGGAGAGGTCCCAGTTATTCCTGAAACGCGACTGCACCGCCGCGAAGGGCTGGTTGTCGGTGTGCCCCTCGATGTAGACCGCGCTGAGGCTGCTCTCCTCACCTCCCGTTGCGCAGCCTGGCATGACCAGACCTGTTCCCACGTGACAGGGCAGCACCCTTGCCATGACCTCGCCGAGCCGCTCTATGGTTTGTGCCCCGACTGGGGTTGGCGTGGCCTGGCCGATGTCGAAGAGATTGCGGCTCGGCAGTTGCAGCGTCCCCGCCTGCTGGTCCACCGTTACGTTGATGCCGAGGACGGAGAGGCGGCGCTCCATCTCGCGGAGCAGCAGCGCCCGTGTCTCGTCGGCACGGGACAGCCGATCCATCAGCCGCAGGACTCCGTGGTCCCGGACATAGGCGGCGAACTCCGCCAGCCTCCGCCGATCCTCTTCGGCCTGCGCGCGCAATCTCCGCTCCTCGTCGAGCTCGGCGCGCAGCCTTGCGGCTTCTGCCTCCAGCTTGGCGACCTTGGCGACCTGCTCGTCATACTCCGACCTGGGGACGGTGGCCTCCTCGGCCTGGTTCAGCACCAGGGCCACCATCACCACGATGAAAATAAAGACCATGCCTACCATGAGGTCGGCAACGGGAGCGAAGATGTCCTCCGCCCCCTCGGAGGTCCGGCGCGGGAGGCGCCGCGAGAAGACACCAGACATCAGCCGACGCCCATCTCCTCGCCGACCAATATCTCAGTCTTCGCGTCAGCCAGGACATCCGCCATGTTCTCCACCGCATCCTTGAGGCTGCCGAGCGCCCTCGAAAGCTGTGTGTCGATGGTGCCGAAGGTCTCGCGGGCTTGGCTGTTGAGATCGATGACGCCCTGACGCAGCGTACCGACGGTTTCGGCCAGAACCCTGTCGGTGTCTTCGAAACGCTGCGTGTAGGATCGGAAGCTGGTTTCAGCCGAGCGCGCTGCTGCACCGATCGCCTCGGATCCCTGGCGCGCGGCCGTACTGGCTGCCGTGACCTCGGCAAGGACCAGCCGCACCGTCTCGAGGCTCCCCCCCACGGCCTTTAGGGTGTCCCCGACGGGGTTGGCTGCTGCACCGAGCCTATCGGACGCGGTTGCAACCGTTGTCCCGGCCGCCGTCAGTGTCTGGCCCACCCGACCGAGGTCGCCGACATGCCGGGAGATCGCCTGCTCGACGCCGGCGAGGGCTTGCTCGATCCCAGACAGGCGCTGCGCCAGGGCGTCCGATGCAGCCTTCTGGCGTTCCGCCGCGCCAGCCATTTCTATGACAAGGTGCTTGGCCCCCTGCCCCAGGGCATCGGACACGGCGGCCCCCGCCTTGGCCGCGGCAGCTTGGAGGTTGGCCCCCATCCCCCGCGTGGCTTCGGCTATCGCCTCGGAGGCAGCTCGACCGCCGGTCTCGAGATCGCCGCGCGTGCGCTGCGCTGACGCGCCCACCTCCGTTGCGAGTGCCTTGAGCGCCGCCAGCACGGGCTCCATGCCGGCTTCGGCCTGGGCGCGGGTTGCCTTCGCGGTCTCCTCACCCGCACTGGCGAGCCCCACCATGACCCGCTCCACCCCCTGCGTCACCTGTGCCGACATGCGCGCCCCGGCCTCGTCGATGCGGCCGGCACCGGAGGAGAGCGCCGTGTCGAGACGCGAAAGGCGCTGCTCGACCTCCACCATGCGACTGTCAAAGGTCTCCGCCATGCGGGCCCCCGAGGCGGCCATCCCCTGCGCCGCCTGAAGCATCTGCTCCGAGGCGCTGCGGCCACCAGTCTCCAGTTCGCCGCGCGTGCGCTCGGCGGACCTACGCACCTCCGCGATCAAGTCCTGCAGCGCCGCTAGCACGGGCGCCATCCCCGCCTCCGCTTGGGCGCGGGTCGCCTTCGCGGTTTCCACGCCCGCGCTGGCGAGCCCGACCATGGCCCGCTCCACCCCCTGCGTCACCTGCGCCGACATGCGCGCTCCGGCGTCGTCGATGCGGCCGGCGCCGGAGGAGAGCGCCGTGTCGAGGCGCGAGAGGCGCTGCTCGACCTCCGCCATGCGACCGTCGAAGGTCTCGGCCATGCGGGCCGCCGAGGCGGCCATGCCCTGCGCCGCCTGGAGCATCTGCTCCGAGGCGCTGCGGCCGCCGGTCTCCAGCTCGCCCCGCGTGCGCTCGGCGGACCCACGCACCTCCGCGACTAGGTCGCGCAGCGCCGCGAGCACGGGCGTCATGCCGGCCTCGGCCTGTGCATGGGCAGCCCGGGCATGCTGGGCGCCCGCGGCCGCAAGTCCGGCCACGGCCTGATCGACCCCCTCGGCAACCCGCTCGGACATCCGGCTGCCAGCCGCGTCGATATGCCCTGCCCCGGAGGCGAGCGCGGCATCAAGCCGGGCCATACGCGTCTCGACCTCCGCCATACGGGCATCGAAGGTCTCGGCCATCCGGCTGACCGAGCCGGACATCTCGGAGGCGGCACGAGCCATATCGGCTGAGGCGCTCCGTCCCCCTGCCTCCAGGTCGCCGCGCGTGCGTTCGGCCGAGGCGCGGACCTCCTCCACCAGTTCACGCATGGCGTCGAGGATCGGGCTCATGCCTGCCTGGGCCTGGGCTTGCGCTGCGCGGGCGTTCTCCGTGGCCGCCGCCGCCAGCCCCTGCAGTGCCTTCTCGATGCCCTCGCCGACGCGGGCGGACATCCGTGCCCCGGCCTCGTTGATCCGGCCTGCCCCTGCCGAGAGGCTCTCATCGAGGGACCGCATGCGGGCCTCGATGGCTGCGAGGCGCCCATCCATGGTCTCGGCAATGGCAGCGGCGGATCCCGCCATGCGATCAGCGGCGGCCTGGAGGCTGCGCCCGAACTCGGCGCCGCTCTCGCCGATGCCGGCTTTGGTGGCAGAGAGCGCCGTGACGGACTCCCGCAGCGTCTCCGCCAGAGCCCGCATCTCGGCCCCGGCAGCATCCTGCATGCCGCCGAGGAAGCCTTGGGCCATTTGCTGGAGCGCAGCTTGGCTGTCGTTGCCGATGCGCTCGCTCATGCCGTGGATCGCCTCAACGACCGGCTGGACCGACTTGTCGAGCGCCGGCGCGAAGGCCTCCTGGAAGCCCTGGAGGTGCTCACCAACGGCCTGGAAGTTCCGGTCCAGGGCGACGTGTAGGTCGGAGGAGAGCTGCCGCGTGGCGAGACCAGCCTCCTGGGTGGCCCGCAGTTGTTCAAGCAGTAGCGCCTCAGGCGGCAGGTGCGGCACCACGGCATCCACGGCCGCCGCCAGGGCGTGAGCCGCTCCTTCCCGTAGGCTGGTGTGGATCCGCCCGGCAAGCGTCCAGCCGATAAAGGCGATGATGCCGGCAATGGAGGTGATGAACTTCGCGGCGCTAATGCCAAGGAGCTTATTGATGCCCTCCCGCAGCGAGGCAGGGTCGGTGCCACCACCGAGGGCGAAGAGGCCGGCGGAGAGGCCAACAAAGGTCAGTAGGAGGCCGAGCGTCAGCGAGACGGACGCCAGGGTGCCGCACCACGCTTCGTAGCCACCTCCCGGCAGCCGCTCCGGCGTGAACCAGGAACGGGCATCGATGGGGCTGACATACTCAATCTTCCTGGTGGGAGACTCCCGGATCGAGGCTTGAAAAGTCTTCCAGGTGTCCGCGAGGGGGCGTTTGCTCCCCATGACGCTCCCCAGCGCAGCGATCCGCTGGTCCGGTGCGAGTCCCTCGTCCTGCCGGATGCGCCGTACCTCAGTGGCGGTGGTGCGGAAGGCGCGAACGACCTTCCGATGGGGCAGCAGGATCCAGGTGACATAGACGCCGAGGCTGCCGAGGAGGAGCAAGAAGGCGCAGGTGAAGGCGATTTCTTTGTTGTCGAACGAACGGATCAGATCCACGCACACGCCGACAGCCGCGCCGAACCAGGACATTTCGTTGCATCCAAGGCATGGCAACCCTGGCCTTTGTGGATCCAGGGTTGATTTTTGATAGATCTTATCTCCCATTAATCCTTCGCTGGACCCATCTCCAAGCGAATTGTGCACATGTAAGCTTGTGGGGTACTTCTCTCAGATGGAGCGCGCCGCCTTCCTCTCCGTCCGGCTGCCGCCGGAGGTCCGCAACCGTGTCAAGGCGGCCGCCGCCGCGCGGGGCCAGACCGTGCAGGAGCTGGTCGGTGGCCTGGTCGAGCAATTTCTCGCCGAGCAGGATCGGCGGCCCCCTGCCCTCCCCGCCATCCTCGCCCGCCTGCGCGAGCATGAGGCGGAACTCCGGCAGCGTGGCATCGCCGGCCTTTGGGTCTTCGGCTCCGTCGCCCGCGGCGAGGCCCGGCCGGACAGCGACATCGACCTCCTTGCCGAGTTCGAACCGGCAACCCGCCTGTCCCTGACCGGCCTCGCCAGCCTGCGCGCTGACCTCGCGGACCTCCTCAATGCTCCAGCGGACCTGGCCGAGTGGGCCGTCCTGAAGCCGCCAGTGCGCGAGCGGGCCGAGCGCGAGGCGGTGCGAGTCTTCTAATGCGGGACCTGCGAGACCGCCTCGCCGACATCCGCGCGGCCGCCGCCGACATCCTGACCTTTGTCGAGGGGCTGGACGAGGCCGCTTTCACAATGCTGCCCGAGACCGACCGCCGGACCTACCGGGCCATCAAGAACGCCCTCGTCGAGATCGGCGAAGCCATCAAGCAGCTACCACCGGAGGTGCTGGCGGCGCACCACGAGATCGATTGGCGTGGCTTCGCCGGGCTGCGGGACATCGTCGCCCACCAGTACTTCGGCGTCGAACTGCCACGGCTCTGGCCGACGGTCACCGAGGAGCTGCCGGCCCTCATTGCCGCCGTAGATGTGGAGCTCGGCCGCCTGCCTGGTCCCTCCTGATCACGAGGCTCCCGCTCGTACGGCGGCTATGCTGCCCAGCGGGGATGAGAACCTACACCCGCCCTACCCCCGGCAGGCCTCGACGACGCGTTTGACCTGCATGGGGTGCCAAGCCTGCCCACCAGCCGGTGCGGGCACACCGCGGGCGGTGAGCGCGGCGGCCAACTCGCGCAGCGTCACGGCACCGGCTCGGCGTGCCGCCTCGATGTAAGGCAGGACATCGGCGGCCCGAGTCTGGGCAGCGTCCCTCTTCGCCGCGGCCGCGACGCGGGCCTGGTCGGGGGTGCCGGCGCGCAGGCGCGGGTTGCCGAGCTGCACACCCCGCGCCTTGGCCGCAGCGAGGGCCGCCCGGGTGCGCTGCGAGATCAGCCCCGCCTCCAGCTCGGCGACCGCGGCCATTTGGGTCACGAGGAACTTGCCGACCGGTCCTGGCGGCACCTGGGGCAGGTCGCAGAAGACCACCCCTCCTTCGCCGCTGCCCTCGACCACGCCGAGCAGGAAGCGCGCGTTCCTGGCCAGGCGGTCGAGCTTGGCGATGAGCAAGGTGGCGCGCCGAGCCCGGCAGGCGGCGAGGGCCGCGGCGAGCTGCGGGCGGTCGTTCCTCTTGCCGCTTTCGATCTCCTGGAACTCGGCGACGACCTGGCCGGCCGTCGCGGCGACATGCCGGGCGACCGCTGCACGCTGGGCGTCGAGGCCAAGGCCGGAGCGGCCCTGGCGTTCGGTGCTGACCCGAAAGTAAGCGACGAAGCGCGTCGCCGCCGCGGCGCCGGGGGCGGATAGGACAGGATTCAGCGCATCGTCGGGCATCGGGGCCCAGTCTGCCGCTCAACCAGTGGTTTGTCACACATCCAAAGGAACCTTTGACGGTCCGTGACAGGAGATCCGCCGCCCGGCCGCGCCGGTCAGGCGCTGCTCGCACCCGCGACCCGGGCACCACCGGGCTCGCAGCAGCCTGCAGGGGGGATTTCGAGTCAGGTACGCGCGCAGGCGCGCGCGCGTGTAGCCAAGACTCGCTACCAGAGTGTTGCCCGATGCGGCTCGGGGGTGGGCAAAGCAGCCCAAGGCAGCTTCAGGGCTCAGGAGGCTGGAGGCGGCACGTGTGTGTGTACGCAGTGCCTGACCGCGCTCACCTGGGGCGGGGCAGAGAGGTCCCAAGGGCGTTCTTCCCGTCTACAAAAAGGGGAGCCCTCCGAGCACCACGGCTCCGACAGCACGTCCCCGTGCCCCGTCACGTGTTCTGACCTCCACCACGGCCATCCCAGGCGGCGCTGGGTGGCACGTCGAGCAGCACCAGCCGGTTGGCGCCTCAGCCTCCCGCCACCACAGACTGCCGGCGCAGCGGAAGCAACAAGCACCCTCTCGCGGTACCGTTGCAGCACCTGACCATGCCGGCGGATGCTGGAGATCAGAGGCGGCAGGCAGCGGGGGTATACCTTGGTTACCGGCAGCCTCTTCGGCGAGCCCGGCCGCTGGTTTTCCTCGCTTCCAGCGGGGTTCATCGTCAGGCGCGGCCGAGGCGGAACGAAATGCTGCACCGCCTAGGGCGCCAGTACCACCAGTTCCATGAGGCTCCGCCGGATGGTTCGTCCGCTCGGCACAGGCAGCGACATCGTCCGGCTGGGCGCGCTCCCACCGCGCAGGGTCAGGGGGATGGGGTGCAGACCGGGTTAGCCCAATGGGAGGGCGGAGTAGGGCAGGAGCGGGGCGGACATGGGAGCCCCCTGGAGTGCGGACTGGCTGGGCGGCAGCGAGAGGCTCCGCCGGGGCGTAGTGCGCCAACTCCGTGCCGATGACAGCTTCCAGCCATGTGCGCAACTCGGGCAAGCAATCCGAGCGGGCCCAGGCGGTTCGGGTCTGCTGGCCGCGGCCGGCGGGACGATAATCCACTCGCACCCAGGCGGTATTTCGGACCCATTTCCCTATAGGTAATTCCCACAGGGTTTTGGGTCCGAAATCCCCCCGTTTCACTCCTGCCCCCTCCGCCGCTCGGGCGAGTGCCTCCCGCGCTGCTTTCTCGCCCTTTGGGAACAGATCCGGATAAGCCTTGGCGGCGTCGCTCGGGCTGGCCAGGACCACGCTCCGCGCTGCCATGCGCTCTAGGGGGCCGGGCGCCACGTCCTCCCAGCGGCAGAGGCGGTCCAGCGGCAGGGGTACGACCACGTCCCCGGCCAGCAGCCACACGTCCAGCGGGTTCGCCGCCGTCCGGTTGATGCCGCGGCCTCGGCCGATGACCTGGACCAGTTCCGCATCCGTGATGGCGGCGCGCACCGCCTCTAGGTCCGGGTCCGCATAGGCCCGTACCTGCACCGCGGCCCCGGTGCCGTCCCGCATGGTGGCGCCGCGCGTCACCCGCTGTGGCTGCTCCGCCGGGACCGGCCGCCCAGTCAGGGCCGCGGTGAGCTGCCGCACGTCCTCTGGGGCGGGCAGCGGCCGGCCGACAACGAATAGGTGTCGCACACCCTCCCGGCCTGGCCCCGGCCCCCATTCGTCGCGCCCAGCCACGGCGTTGAAGTGCGCCAGCTCTACTCCTGGCAATCCGCCGAAGTGAGCTTCCAGGTTCTCGTGAGTCACGACCAGCGCCCGGGCGCCGCCTGTGAGTAGGGCAATAAAGTCGCGCACCTCCGCGATGCGGGCAAGGCGCCGGCGGTTCTCCGCCTCAGCGATCTCCGGGTACGGCACGACAGAGGTCTTACCGAAGCCGCCCAGGATCTGGTGGACGCGCATGTGCGGCGCCGCGGCGCGGACCTCCGCTAGCACCCTCAGCCGCGGCAGGCGGTGGCGCAGCAGCGTCGCAGGCAGTGTCGCGTCCAGCAGCAGCATGGGCAGCGCCAGTACCTTCTCCGCGATCCGGCGCATGGTGTGCAGCAGGACTACCCGCTGCCGCCCTTCCGCCCCATCGCGCGTCGCCAACTCAACACGACCGGTCGCCTCCCCCTCGCCTTCCAGCAGCTCGCCAGCGGCCTTCCAGAGGGCGGCTAGCCGGAGGATTACTGCGTTGCCCGCACAGCGCCGCACCGCCTCCCGTCGCGCCTCCTCGGGCATGCCGGGGTACATCACGTCCTCAACTTTACGGCGCCATTCTAGCCCGTGTGCCAAGGTACAGTCCGCGGCAGTCAAGCCCGCCGCCTCCAGCTTGACGCAGGTCAAATAAAGCCCGCTCTCTGCCTCGACTGCGCCAGCCAGCCTGCGGCGCAGCGCATGTAGGTCGTTGGTAGCTTCGTCGTCGCGCCGGGTAGGGTCGTCCCAGCGCGGTACGAAATGTTCGCTCTCGCCGGCACGCAGCGTCTCCACAATGAGGGCACGCCCCGTCTCCACGCCATCCTGCAACCACCCCTCGTCCACGATCACCAGCCCGAAGCCGCGCCCTAATCCCGTGGGGAGCGTGCCGAGCATCATCTCGTGCGCCGCCACCACCACATCAGCCTTCGCAGTCTGTGCCTTCTGCCTCTGGTACGCGCAGGCGTCGAAGAAACGGCAACGTGCACCGTCGCGATTGCTACAGGCGGCCGAATCCACGTCCTGCAAGGCGGCGAGGGCGTCCTGCACCGCCGCCAGGTTCGCGCACATCGCCTCTCCGGTCTCCGGGTCCTCCGCCTCCCTCCCTCGCCACGTCGCCACGCGCAGTCCAAGGCGGGCGAGGCGGGCTTGCACCTCGCCGCCGAGCTTGTGCGTCGGAACGAGGAAAAGCACGCGATGGGGCAGCCCCTGCGCCTTCGTCTCCGCGACGAAGCCCGTGGTCTCCGCTGCTGCATCCGTCGCCAGCTCCGCGCAGGTGATACTGGTCTTCCCGGCGGCCACCTCGACCGCGAGACCAGCATGCTCCGGCTCCCCGCGCTTCTCCTTTGCCGCAGCGTGCCACGCCTGCGCCCGCGCCAGGAAGCCGCGGATTTGGCACCTCACCTCCGCCCGCGCGTCCTCCGCCCCGCCCGTCGGTAACGGATGGAACGGCGCGATCGTCTCAGTCCCGCGCTGGCGTCCTGGTAGCCGTCCCGCACGGTGCAGGCTGAGCTTGTCCCGCACCTTCCGCAGCGCGTCGCGCTTTGACCACGGCCGGCCACTGCCCTTGGCATTGCCCAGCTCCGTACTGTCGCAGAAGCGGTGCCAGACCGCCTCGAGCAGCCTATCCTCCTGCAAGTCCTCGCCGCGCTTAATGGCGTCGTGAACGGTGTGAAAGGCGAGCCGCGAGAGGTGATGATCGCGCCCGTCCACAACGCGCCCGTCCGCGCCACGAACGACCGCTCCGCCGCCGGGCGGCGCGCCGCCCGCTCGCATCCGCGCACGGGCCGGCGCATCCTCACGCCGGGGCAGCATGGCCTCCACTTCCGCCACGAAGTGCCGAAGCGCGTCCGGTGTGACCAGTGACAAGTCCTCAAGCGCCTGCTCGGTAAGGTCGCCATCCGGCCATACATAGGGCTGGCCGGTATCAGGATGGATACCGTAGGCGGCGAACTGTCTTCCCTCCCCGAGTATCTCGACTCTCGCCCCCTCGCAGCCCGCGGCCATGTAGCCGACCGGCTCTGAGATCCGGTAAACGCGCAGCCGCTTCGGCCAACGCCCTATACGTAGCGGCGCATCGCCCAGGCGTGCGACGGCCAACGCATCCACCTCGTAGGCCAGGTCCGGGTCAAGCACGTCCACATCTACGGCCACGAGTCGGCCGCAGACGATGCCCAGGTTGTGCGCCGAGCATTCGCTGACTTGCCCCGCGATCCACTCCAGGTCTGGGTCGCGGCGGTGCTGCCATCCGTTCTGGAAAGGCCTCTTCCCGTGCAGTGGGATCGGCGAATAGCCGAGATCCGCGAGGCGCAGGGCGAGGTTGGCAAAGGTTCCGGCGACGGGGAGTGGCTTGCCCTCACAGGGCAGCATTGGGAGCCTTTACCTGACGAGTGGACCCGCCGGCGGTGTGGAGGACTGCGGTGCCAACAGGCACAAGCGCTTGTCCCGCGCGCCACTGCAGGCGCACGTCCGCTTCCGAGGCGCAAGCCATGCTTCCCCCGTGCCATGCAAGCAGCCACAACCGTCTTGGCTGGCAATCAGCCAAGCGGCCTGCTGGTCAGTGATGCGGTGGTTTTGGGCGGATAGCGCTGCTACCGGATCGTCGTCTGACTTCGGAAGCAGTGCGCCCGTGATGCCCTATGGCTCGGGATCAGCGATCTTAGCTGCCGGACCACGCCTCGCCTCGATTGCTGCCCATAGCTCTGACAGGCGCCAACGAGGAGAGCGCGGCGTCACATAGTAGGGCGCCGGCAATAGGCCTCTCTGCACGTTCCGGTCGAATGTTTGCGTCTCGATGCCCAGCACGAGCGCAGCGTCGTCTTTGGGGAGCATTGGATCCTGCGGCACATGCGCAGTGCGGCTGAGCTTGCGGCTCCGCCGACGCTGCGCTCTTGATGCACCTGCGGCCTCCTGTGAATGCTGCCCAGTTCTGGAGAGTGGATCCACCATAGAAATCTGCCTCTGCTCCAGCGAAGACACGTCAAGAACTAATCAGAGCAATAAGCACCAATTCCGAAACGATATGAATCCAAGGACACATCTCGGAAAGAGCTTGACTGCTGCCAAGAAGCCTTGTTGTGGACAATGGGTATACGTCATGAGAGCGCTGGAGCAAGCGTTAGGTTCAGGTGTTGGCTAAGGACATTAGAGGCAGCGAGAGGCGTCCGCAGCTCTATCATTTCGGCATTAAGTACACATTCTTGGTGCTCTATCTCCATGCGGCGCATAGAGATGGGAATTTTTTATTGTGTAAGCGGCATGCGCCCTGTCAGGTCCCTGGCTTCGGAAGCTCGGCCAAAAATCACCAAAGCGTGTTATCCTCGGGCTGATTTGCCCTCGCGGGGCCGCTCACCTCGCGGCGCGTTGGACAGAGCGCGCTCGCTTCGATCTACAGCCCGAGGCAGCGCGCTGCTTCCGCCACTCGGTCCCGATCGGCGCCGCCGAGCACAGCTCGGGCGAACCGCGCCGCGAAGCGGTTGCCCGTTGCCTCAGATCGCGCGAGGAGCGCGAGCACAAGGATCACGGCCGACAACTGCAGCGCCCGTGCGAGGGCCACGATGTCCGGCGCTACTGCGGCCTGTTCCAAGGCCCGGACCAGGCCCGGCGGCAGGCCGTCCAGGCCGCCCCGGCGCAACGCCTCCGGGTTGCGCGACCAATCGACATGCCCCAGCCAGAGGGCCAGTCCCGTATCCGGTGCCTTCTTGCCGGAGCGTTTTGCTGCCCCGTCCGGGGCGGTCTGCCGTCGCAGGAAGGTCGGGATGTCCAGGGCTGACGCATCCTCAAGCGGTGGCGGGGTTAAACTCATGCGCCACTTCAGACCGGACCCTACCTCGTGCCGGAAGGACATGATCTGCATCCCGCCTGCGGGCACAGGAGGGGCCGCGTATGCCATCACAGGCAGGCGTGGCGCCATGATCGGCACCTTGCGCTGGGCAGGGATGCCTTCCTGTACCTCCCCCTTCTCATCCACCAGCACCAGGCCGGTGAGGTGGCAGCAGAGACCCTCCGCTTCGGCCAACGCCGCAGCGGCCTCGCCAGGCAGGCGCGGCAGGGCGAGCGAGGCGGCCAGGGCACCGATGGCGCGCGCCAGCACGTCCTCCGCTTCGGGCGGCGGCGCAGCCCGCTGTGTGCCCAGGGTAGCGGTGACGCGCATGCCCCCGACCAGCGCCTCGGCGGTCACCGGCCGGTCGTCGGCGGGCGGGAGGATTTGGTGCGGACTGCGGAGCGTCGCAACGGCAAGGCGCACAGCCGGAGCGACATCGGCGCCCGCGATGAAGACCTGCCCGCCCGTCAGCGCCGCGAGGGTGCCGACATGCGCCTCGAGGCTGTCCTCGCCGATGAGGACCACGGTGAAGCGGCGACCGCTACGCGCCGCCGCCTGCAGGTCGAGCGCGTGGGTCTGGCCGTCAGTGATCAGCACAACGTCGCCGGCAGGCTCGGCGGCCAGCACAGCCGCGATGGCCGCTCCGGTCTCGGTTCCGCCGCGCGGCGGCTGCAAGGCGGCAATGGCATCATGGAGGTCGCCGCCCCGACGAGACCGCACGGGATTGGCTGTGTCATCGAACTCCCAAAGGCAGACGCGATCGCCCAGACACAGTGCCCCGGCAGCGGCACGTAGCCCCTCTACTACGGCCGCGTGCTTGGTCGGTGCGCCCGGGGAGCCCCCGTCGGCGGGGGAGCCCATAGAGCCGCTGCGATCCACCAGCACCACGGCATCGATCGGGGCGTCCTGCGTCGGAGCCGGAGTGACTCGGAGCGTGACGCCGCGGCCGTCTGCGGCGAGCCCGCTCAGATCCCGTGGCACCCAGTCCGACACCCGGAGGTCGATCGGGCGGTCGAGGCGCAGGCGGGCACGGCCGCCGGCTAGGGCCGGGCCGCCAACCAGCGACACCTCGCCCTCGAGGCAGATGACCTCCAACTCAGCCTCGTGCACGACCGTGGGGTCAGTGACCAGGTCGTCGCTGTCAGCCAGTGGCGAGCGCCCGTATATTTCGCCCACCGTGATCGGAATGCGCAGCGCGGCGGTGCCGTCCCCGACCAGGGATAGGGGCATGACCCAGTCCGAGGCGACCAGAATCTCCGCTCCGGGCGGGACCTGCCCAACCGAGAGCATGTGCACGCCCCGCAGCACCTCCTCGTGCAGCACCGCGGCCTTGCCGCAGTCCATCGCATCCTCGTAGGCGGCGCGGGCTTGGTTGCGCCGGCGCGCGGTGGCCCGCAACAAGCGGTTGCCGATGCAGGCCGCGAGCCCGAACAGCGTCGCCTGCACCGGCACCGGGAAGGTAATGGTCGCCTCGATCGGGGCCGGCTCGGTATTGCGGAAGAGGCGCTCGGTCCGGACCACCGCGAGGCCACCCTCTAGACGCACCCGGATCTGGGTGGCGACGAGCGGGATGGGCTGCCGCGTGCCGGCGACGACGGCACCATCCCGGTAGCGCGACAGCGGGTCGCGGTCACCGCCCGTCGGCAGGGCTGGGGTGAGGATCGGCTTCCGGGCCATGCGGGTGCGCTTCCTTCAGGAGGTCGGTGAGAAGTTCGGCGACGCGCTCGGCGACGAGGCGCAGATTGGGGCGGGGGTCCCCGCCCCCGGACAGCAGAGCGGGGTCGAGATTGAGGGCGATGCCGGGGGCGATTGGCAGCGTGACCGGTCCTCCCCTGCCCTCCCACAGCAAGCGGATGGCCCCCGGCTTGAAGCCAAAGGCGCGGAGGCGCTGGTAGGCGCGGATCGCCGCCACATGCGGCTCGCCATAGGACGCCCTAGCGCGGCCGCCCTCGGGCGGCGGCATCAGCCCCTCGGCAACGAGGTAGCGGACCTGCCTAGGCGTTTCACCTGTGAGGGCTGCAAGTTCGTGAATGTTCACAGTCGGCCCTTTCGACAAAAAGTTTGTCGCAAGATCCGGCCGCTGGCAATACATTTCGGAAACGGCCAAGCGGTGCCACCGTGACATCACGCGGACCTGGTCGGCTGATGAGCGCAGCCGTGCTTGGTTGGCATCCCAGCCGTCCCAGCGGATCAGCCCAGGGCCTGTGAGGACCAAAGACTAAGCTGAAGGATTTTGGCCAAAACGCACGAGGAGGAGATCCATGGCAGGCCGTCTATCTACTCTGCTGGGACGGGAGGTAACGGCAGGTGCCTACAGCCGCAATCAAGCAGGCCGCCGCGCCCCCGCGGGCTGCCCACCGCGCGAATTCCTTCCGCGCGGCTGGCAGCGACGCGAGAGACCACTTGCTCTCCTGCTGCGTCCGGTAGGCCGCGTCTTGGCCATCCTCCTGCTCATCTTCGGGCTGCTCTGGTTCGGCACCGGCTACGTCAGGAGCTTGCTGCGCCACGCCGATTATGGCCGCGCCCTGCATCTCGACAGCTCCGAAATGCTGCCAACGCCCGAACGCCAGGTACCCGGCGTAATCATCACCTTCCGCGACGACACAGGAGCTGTGCAGCGGGCTGAGGTTGACCCCACCCAACTCTCGGATTTTGTTGCTGCCCGCGTCGCAGAGCTGGAAACTGACCGTGTAGCAACGGTGACCGCCCTGCGAGAGGACGTGCGGCAACGCCTCGCCGATGCTTTCGGCGATGGTGAGGCACGCATTGACGAGTTCGCCGATTGGTATTTCGCTTGGGGGCGCTCCTGGGAGTTGCTGTGGCAGATGGGCAGCTCCGCCACCCGCCACGCCGCCACTGCCAGCATCGAGAACCTGAGCGAAGCCATCCGGCGTGACGTGACGGACTACTTCCGCAGGCACTTCACCGAGCAAGTGCTACGGCCCGAATACCGCGACCGGCTTGTCCAGACCGCGATCCGCGAGGCGGTAGCGGAGGCACACCAGCGCTTCGTTGGGGCGGTGGTTCGCCAGGATGGCAAGCTGCGGCGCTTCCTTGCCGCGCACACCTCACACTTGGTGCCGCCCGACGCCGCCCGACCGGTGCGGCTCGATTGGGATGCGCAGCGGTGGAAAGCACCCACCTACCTTATCGAGAACAAGGGGGCGGAAGGGCTGCAGTCGTTGCTAACCGTGGGCGGCGGCGTGTGGATGGGTTCAACGCTCGGACCGGTGTTCAGCCGCTTGATCACCAATGCATTTGCGCCGGCTGCTGCGAGGGTCGCAACGGGAGTTATCGCCCGAGTGGGAGCTACCAGCAGCGGCGCCGTGCTCGGCAGTTCCCTGCCCGGTATTGGTACAGCGATCGGGGCAGGCATTGGCTTGGCCGCTGGGTTCGGCGTTGACTACCTGTTCAACAAGGGCCGGGAGTGGGTCGGCCGAGAGAGCTTCGAGGCCGCCAACCGCGATGCGCTGCACGCGGTACGCGATGCCTGGGCGGCTAAGGCCGAGGAGGAGATCGGCCGCGCGCTCGACGTGTGGTTCGATGACGCCAGAGCCGCGCTTCTGAACTTGGGAGGCTGAGAGCGAAGCGGCCCCACTTCAGTGGAAATCCCGGCTCCGGCCCAGCTTTGACACCGCGGTACCCGATGCGTCGCGCAAGCCCGCAGCAGATCCGTCCGGTCAATCAGTCGCCGCGCGATGAGGTGGGTGATCGGCACCTCGGCGTGCTCGGTCTGCCGCTCCACCCGGCCCTCAACGACGAGCAGCCGCGCCCCAACCAGCGCGGCGCGGTCGCGCGTCCTCGTCAGGTCGCGGTCGCAGCCGGCGACCAGGCGGCGGATCTGCGATGGTGGCGGCAACTGCGGGTAACAGCCCGCTCCGTCTGATCGTCCTTCGGTCAGCCGGTTATCCGGTCTTACCGTCGTACTGACTGTTCAGTCATACGTCCGGCGGCGTTTCTGCGGCTGCAGCTCGCTGGGCGGCACCGGATAGCCCGCCTCGTGGAAGACGCGCGCGACCAGGCGGCGCAGCCCTCCCTCCTTCTCCGCCGCCTCAGCCAGCATCTTGGCGAACGGCTTGGAGGCCTTGAACGACATCATCAGCACGGGCTCGGCAGGCGTCCGCGCAGGCGGCGCGGTTGGCACCGACGCCGCTACCGGGACAGAGGCCGGGGCGGGTGTCTCCGGGGCGAGTGCGACGGGCGGAGCCGCCAGGGGCGGAAGCTTCGGTGCGGGCGGTGCGGTCGGGATGAGGTTGGTGACCGCCGGGGCAAGTGCGGCAGCTAGCTCGGCACTGGACGGTCGTGGCGGCGCGCCGTCCTCGGGCTCCACGATGCGCTTCGGTTTGAACGACATCAGGCGGCCTTCCGGGCAGGCTTCTTCGGCACTGCGCCCAAATCGATCAGTTCGTCAATGATCTTGCCGGTCTGCAGCCCCACCTTCCCATTCATCGGCACCTTTCCTGAAAGTGTCAGCTTCCCAAAGTCAGAAAGATCACTGAAGAAGTGGTCCAGCACCGGCGCACTGGAGGCCTCGAGGTCGGCCAGCACGGCCCGCTCGACCAGACCTTTCGGGTTCCAGCGGGAGCGGACAATGGCAACCGGGATCTCCCGGCGGCTGGCCTTGGCGAAGGAGCGCACTTGCTTGACCATCCGCATCGCCTCGACGGTGCTGGCCCGATCCGGCATCACCGGCACGAGCACATAGTCCGCCGTGCCCGCCGCGAAGGCGGCCGTCGTGTTGCCAAAGCCCGCCGTGTCGATCAGCACGACATCATGCTCCGCCGCCTGGGCCTGGGCGTGATCGACGATCTCGTCTTGCCGGATCTCGGCCGTGCAGGTCATTGCGGCTCCCTCATAGAGCTGGTGCCACTGGTAGAAGCAAGCGTTCGGGTCGGCGTCGATCACGGCGACGCGGTAGCCCATGGCGGCCAGCGTTCCCGAGAGAACCATGGTCAGCGAGGATTTGGCCGTGCCCCCCTTCCCGCTCGCCACGGTGATGATCCGCCCCATACCAGCCCCCTGTATGACGGTACGACGGTCTTCTCCGTCATCCGTCGTACCTTAATACCAGGCAGACAGTCGTATCAATCCCGACCGGCATACGCGTCGGCCGGTCTTTCGGCCTTTCCGTCGGTCGGTAAGACGGTAGACCGGTCGTACTGTGTGACGTGCCCCCCCGTCCGGACAAGTAGTACGGTCAGACGGTAGGCCGGTCTGACGCCGCATAGTTGTCTGGTAAGATGGGTCCGTCGGTCGGACGGTCCCGTCGGTCATACCAGTCGGATGGTAAGTCTGTCGTTCGGAATGACGGTCGTGGGAAGGCGGAGCTGGGCCGGAGAGTGTAACGGTACGTCAATCTGACCGGCAGACGGCAATCCGGTATGACGGTATGACGGTATGACGGTATGACGATAAATATTGATGGATGGTAAGCTGATCATACGCTCGGATGGTAATGATGCGGGGAGAAGGGGCACCATCGGGGACTTCCAACAACTCGGCGACTCTCCATAAGCAGGGTTCGCCACCATGACAGACGCCGGATCGCACCGCGCAGCGACGGCCCCGAGTACTATTCCCACGCATAGTGGGTCGGCAGCACTGCGGCCTGGTGGGGCAGGCTCTCACGGATCAATTTGGCCGTGCCGCCGGGTACTCGGCCAATATCGGCATAGTCCAAGGATTCGAAGCGAATTAGTAGGCGCGGACCGCGTCATCACTGAAGGAACTTACTTCGCTCCCCGACCGGACCGAGATCGACCGATATCTGGTCAGCATCTTGGCGGCGAAGGGCGAGCTCGGCTGGCCGCTGCTGGCTAAATTCCAAGCTCTGCTTCTGGCGACCTGGGATGACCTGTCAAATGTGAAGTTCGCCGAGCCGCTGAATGACCGTACCAGTTCCGGAGGTCCTGCGGTTTAGAGCAGGGGACTCGCACCCTAACCATTCCTCGCATTTCGCAGCTCGCTGGTTGCCGGTGGCAGGGTGTGCGGATCCGGAACCTAACCGTTCCTCGCGTATCGCAGGCTGCTGGACGCTGAGCGACTGCGTGCGCGGATCCGGAACCTGACCATTCCTCACGGTTTGGCCTCAATCTGCCGGGCCTCCGCGAATCGGAGCGGAGAGGATTAGTGAGGTCCTGCCAGCGCGGGGGTTATCCCGAGAGGAATGGTGAGGTTGACTAGATCGGTTGGACTTATCCTGAGAGGAATGGTGGGGCTAAACGAGAGGAATGGTTAAGTTAGGGCGGGCCAGTTCCGAGAGCAATGGTGAGGTTCCCCCCCATTATCCCGAGAGGAATGGTGAGGTCGCCATATAGTACCGATATCTCGATATACTTTTCCCGATAGGCGTGCGCGCGTGAGACTCTGTGGAAAATAGGGATTTAAGTTGAAACCTCACCATTGCTCGCACATCGACTGGATGAGATTTGGTATGACTCTGGGAGGAGGTCGGCATGCCCGAGTCGTTCTGGAACCCTGCGCAGGCTGTGCTGAACCTCGGGTTGGCTGAAGCTGTCCGCATTCACACCGCCGGGAAGCCGGTGGCCGAGGCTCGTCGGGTCGAGGCGCAGCTCCAGAGCGCCAGCGAGATGCTTGGCAGTGTCTCCGATGACGACATTGGCTTCAACAACGCCGGGCTTTGCCAGACCTTCCTGCCCCATAGCCGGCCCAAGTCGAATGCGGACCTCTGGGTCCGCCAGTCGGGTCGGCTTAAGCTGATTGTCCGACCGGGCGCCCAAAGCTCGGGGCTGCTCGGCATGACCCGCGACGAAGCCGAGCGCGAGGCGATGTATGTCGGCGTGCCTTGGGGTGCAAAGGCACGGCTCATCTTGATCTACCTGCAATCTGAGGCTGTGCGATTGAATCGCCGAGAGGTCAAGCTCGGGAAGAGCATGACCGAATGGCTGGGCAATCTTGGCGTCACGCGCGGGGGAGGGGAGACGGCGGCTGTTCGGGACCAGGCGCTGCGGATTGGGCACTGTACCTTCACACTGGAGTGGGAGGGCCCGGAGGGTGGCGGTTTTAGTAACCTCAATATTGTCGAGGGTCTGAGCTACGTCCACGAGGCGCGGACGCGGAGAACGTGGCCGGAGTACGTCCATCTCGAAGCGCGCTTTTTCGAGCACCTTCGGGAACACGCCGTACCCATCGACAAGCGTGCTATCGAGAAGCTCGGTGGGAACGCCCTTGCGCTGGATCTCTACTGCCTCTTTGTACACCGCCTTCCCAAGCTGAAGGCTGATCTTCGGCTCACTTGGAAGCAACTGAACGGCCAGCTCGGCACGGGCTACGCCTCACCGCACAGCCTTGCTGAGAAAATCCGCGAGGTACTTCCGGCCGTTTTAGTCCTGTACCCAAACGCTAACCTCAATGTGGATCGGCACGGGCTCATTTTGAGGCCGTCCTCACGTGCCATCCCGAAGAACCTCGTGAACGGCTTCCGACTCATCGAGGGCGGCAAAGGGTAAAAGGGTAAAGGAAGGGGACTTGGCGTCACCTGGCATCGCTGCGGCCGTGCCGTGGTCTCGCCGGTCGCGCGCCGACGGCTGAGGACCTTCGAGACGTAGGATGGCATAACGCGCAGTTGCCGGGCCGTCGCCGTCGCCCCAAGCCATCCGCCAGAGCGAACACCCGGTCGCGCAGATCCTGCGCATACGAGTTCCCGCGCCGCCCAGACATCACAGGTCTCCGGTCCAACCCTAACCGGAGCCCGATGAATCATATCGCCGACCCGTTTCGTAAGCCTCCGCGATTCCAGTCACCCTGAAAGTGCTCCAAGGCTGGCCGGCCGCTCCCGATGGCGCCGGTTGCCCCGTCCGGTTTCGACCCGTTGAGAATTCTGTTGCGCGAGGCTGGGTGCGGCGGAACCCTGGCGTATACGATCCGTCGCGCTGGGGGTCTCATGTCACATGCTCTGCGCCGCGTTGCGGCGCTCGTGCTCGTTGGCGCGGGTTTGGCCGCGGGCGGGGTTCAGGCCGCGGAGCTTCCGTTTGCTGAGCCCGTAACGGTAACCGGCGTTCCCGAGCCGCCGGTCGTCAAGCCGTCGGTCCGCCGCGTCTCACGCGTCCTCGTGGGGCAGGTGGTGACGATTGCGGAGCCCTTGTTCACCAACGGCGGAGACGTGCTGATCGTGGCCGACCGGCTCGTCGTGCGCGCGCCGATCGACACCCGCGTGCGGCTTGAGCCCACGGTCCCCTTCCACAACCCAGCGCCGTCGCTTCATCCGCCCTTCAGGCAGCCAGAGACGGCGGTGTTCAGGGAGTGGTTCCTCTGGCACCAGGCTTACGACCCGGCGCGGCGGACCTACACTTACCGGGCCGGAACGCTCGAGGAATATGAGGCGGGCCAAATCCGGCTCACCTCGATGCCGTACGGGCGGATGGCGGCTGACAAAGTAGAGTTGACGCCAACGCTGGGCTACCGGGTCGATGGCGCGGATGCGCCGGAGGGGGTCAACCGCGCCGCCCTGAAGTCGGGCGACATCGTGGTCTACGCCCGCGAGATCGAGTTCTGCGCCGAGTGCCGGCGCCCCGCCGTTCGCGGGATGCCCGTCCCGAACGGGGATCCCGGCGACGCCGAGGAGGTGCTCTTCTTCAACGCCGCCGGGTTGCGCGGCGGTCGCGCCGGGCTCGGCTCCTTTGTGCAGTGCACTTGGTGGGGAGGGGGTCTTAACTGCTCGGGCCTCGAAGGTGTGCAGGGCGGCCTCTCGGGGAAGCCCAGCCGCGGCGGCGATGCCGGCCAAGTGCAGGTGAACTTCGTGGGGCCGGACTCTCGCCGCAAGGCGGAGGCCGAGGCAGCAAGCGCTGCGGAGGTCGAGCGGTGCCGGTCGTCCCTCCAGCCCTGCGCGGACTTCGCCGCGAGGCTCGGCCAGTCCGTCGCGGCGCTGACCAACGTCGCAGCCGGCGCGCCGGCCCATGTTGCCATTCTGCGGACGCCGAGCTGGAGCGTGCTGAGCACCCGTAGAGAGCGGAGCATCCTCCAGCCCGAGGCGCCGAGCGGGCGCGATCAGGCGGCGCTCACGGGAGAGGCGGGGCGCCTCACGATCCGGGCAGTTCCGGCCGATCTCGCCTTAGGCGAGATCGGGGCCGCGCTCTCGGCGTTCGACGCGAGGGCAGGTTTCGAGCTCGCGGAGACGGTTGTCTGGGTGAGCGACCCGGCCAATCGCCACCCTGCCAGCGCGCCGCGGGCGCCAGCCAGCCCCGTGGCCCGACGCATGCTGAGCGGCTTCATGGCCGATGTCCTGCTGGCGCGCCAGTCGGCGCTGGTCGCAAACCTCGTAGCGAGGGTGGATCCTCGCACGGACACCCCGATCGTGCCCGCGGACATGCTGACGGACATGGCCTGCGGGGCGACGCCGGCCGGCCTATTGGACCGGGAGGCGGAACTTGTCCGGGCGCTCTGCCTGCACAAGCCGGTGGAGGACATGGGCGCGCTTCGCGCCTTCTTCGTCCGAGCCGGCGGGCTGCTCCGGCCGAGCGAGTTCCGCACCTTTAGCCAGGGCGACCTGCAGCAGCAGCAGTTCGCGGCAAGCCAGCAGCAGATCATCCTAGCCGCGCAGTCGCTGCAGGGCACCGTCCAGGCGCTTACCGGGCTGATCCACGCCCGCTTCACGGAGGAGACGCGGGAGCGGTACCGCCAGGGGATCGACAAGCTGCAGACAGCTCTCGCCGATGCCGTGAAGAATCTCGAGCAGGCCCGTGCCGGGGTGAACAGGAACATCTTCGAGGCCCTGTTCGAGGCCGGCAAGGCGCTGCAGGCCGACATGTCGGCGGCAAGCGAGGGCATTGCCTCCGGTGACTACGGCAAGGCGGCGCCCGGCCTGTGGAAGGTCGGCAGTGGGCTGGTGAGCTTCTTCTCCGGCGCGGATCTCGCCCTAGCCAATGCCCGAGCGGCGCAAGCCGGGCAGGAGGCGGAGGCACTGTCGGCGAGCCTCGCGGAGGCGAAGACCGCCTTCGAGTTCTTCGAGCGCATGGCAACGGCCGAGCGGGAGCGCCAGTTCGCGGAGCGGGCGGCCACGCTGCGGGACCTGATCAATGCGAACCAGACGGTAGAGACGATTCGCATCGGCCTGCGCGTCCGGTTCGAGGACATGCTGCGCGGCGTGCTTGTTGCATATGTGGCCGACCGCAGCGACAACAACGGGCGTCTCGCGTCGCATGCGGGGGCCATTCGCGAAGTCATGCAGAACTTCCCCGAGGGGCCGATCGCGTCGCTCGCCACCCTCGACGAGGGCGGCTGTGCCGGGCAGCAGCCGACGCCCTTCGAGCGGATGAGGCCCCGGGACCCTGCGGGGTGCGCCGCCTTCGGTCTTGGGCAGACGCCCTATATGATCGCAACGGGCGCGGAGCAGCGGCTGGCCAACTTCCCGCTGGTGGTGGTGGCGGCGGGCGAGGGGGCCTATGTCCTTTCGCTTCGTCTTCTCTATCTGCCCCGGGAACTCGTGCGGCGAGGGCTCCCATCCGGACTCTAAGAGAGGGTTCAGGGATCATCAGAGGGGAGGCAGCCGGCAGCCCTGCCGAAAAGGCCGCCCCGCCCAGGGGAGGGAAAGGGGCGGCCCCAATCAGTCTACACCGTCGGGATGTGACCGGAGGAGGTGCTCTCCCCGGTCTCAGATATTCGAACTCCCTGCTACCGCGGCAGTTCGGACGGGAGCGGCGTCTCCGGTGCCGAAAAAGCGGACAAAGGACCGCCCCGGAAAGATAGGGCGGCCCTTAGGTGTTTGGTCCCGGGGTCTGGAGGCGCGTTCTCCCGTGAGCGGCTGTCACTTCGCCGCTGCTGGCGATGCTGCTGGCGGCGATGATCCCCCGACGGCCAAGGCGGCGATGGGCGGCGCATTGATGGTTACTGGCGCCCGTTTTGCCGACTCCACGATAGCCGGAATCTCGGCCCGAACGAGAGCTATAGCCTGCGGAATAAACTTATCGATCGTCGAAAGGTACTGCTGATCGGTGATGGTGCCATTCAGGCGAATGATGCACAGGGTGAACTGCAAGTCCCGGAGCATCTGCAAGCCTTGCGTGCGGTAGAGCAGAGGAGCAGCAGAGGTCCCAAGGTTACGGCCGAGTTCCGCGCCCAACGATCCGCCCGAGGCCCCAGCGCTTCCGCGCGCGGCGATAGCTGCCGCGTTTGCGTAGGCTTCAAGTGCATCAGGAGGCGCTTCCGCGCAGATACGAGGCCGTCCGTCGTTGTCCAACGACCTGTATTGCACGAGGATGGTACGCCGGCCCGCGTTCATCGAAAGTGTCGTGTAGGCGTCGGATAGGTGCGCGTTGACAATAGGGTTGGTGGCCCGGTCAGCGAAGTAGCCGATGCCGCAGCCGGGGAACATTAAAACACAGGGGAGTGCCATCCACAGCGGCCACCTGCTCCTTGGCATCTGGTGCCCACTGAACCTGGGTGTTCGAAGCTTTTCTTGCACGCCCCCCTCCCCTTTTTCATGCCAAGGAAGGTATCACCGGCGGACTAGTCCAGACCAGTGGGCTTTCAAAGTATATAATATCACCAATGGAAAGGACTGCGAGCATTGCTCGCAGTCCTCCCAAGTCTAGGACGACGAGGAAGAGCGCCTTGCGCGACAGCCCGGACCCGGCGCCCGCGACGAGGAGATTATGGACCGCACCCGCCACGACACCTGGCGACCATGCGGCGCTACGTTCGAAGGATGAAGCCGACAAAAGGCATGGTCACCGTGCGGCTTGAGTTGTAAACGGCACGCTGTCGCGCTGCAGCGCAGGCCGGACCGCGCTTTGGCGGTACAACCCAGGTGAACGTTCCACCGGGAACGAAGCTGCTGCAATTGCCAGGCGCGCCCCGCACCACGTCACCCACGGACTGCAAACCTCTCGCTCGTAGTGTGCGTACAGCTTCTGGCGTCCGCCTCGGGCCGCCTGCCTCCCTACTTGAGACGTGCGGGCTAAGTAGGTAGCCAAAAGTCTTGTACCAGGTTCCTGAGCCAGAAGTGCGCTGAGGTCATCCCGGCCTTGCGGCGCGCCTGCTGGGGTGTCAGTTCCAGCACCCAGTCCGCCGCATCGCTGGCCA
>JAESGY010000146.1_pt1:5000-57459 | contig 57459 bp, 56 predicted proteins | sample 9269841 | NCBI WGS metagenome assembly JAESGY01 (sample SAMN17022865, study PRJNA683097) | algae metagenome | isolation source: Spirirestis rafaelensis WJT71-NPBG6 and co-occurring heterotrophs from... | place: USA: Pinto Wells, Joshua Tree National Park, Colorado Desert, CA... | reverse complement strand
TGCAGCACGCCCTTCAGCCGCTCCTCGAACTCGCCGCGATATTTCGCGCCGGCGATCAGCGCGCCCATGTCGAGCGCCATCACGCGTTTGTCCTTGATGCCGTCGGGCACGTCGCCATTGGCGATGCGGAGCGCCAGACCTTCGGCGATCGCGGTCTTGCCGACGCCGGGCTCGCCGATCAGGACGGGGTTGTTCTTGGTGCGGCGGGCGAGGACCTGGACGGTACGACGGATCTCCTCGTCGCGGCCGATGACCGGGTCGAGCTTGCCGGCGCGCGCGGCCTCGGTGAGGTCGCGGGCGAACTTCTTGAGGGCGTCGTAGCGGTCCTCGGCCGACTGGGTGTCGGCGGTGCGGCCGCCGCGAAGCTGGTTGATCGCCGCGTTCAGCGCGTCCGGCTTGAGGCCGGCATCGGCGAGCGCCTTGCCGGCGCTGGTGGTGGTTGCCAGCGTCAGGGCGAGCAGCATCCGCTCGACGGTGACGTAGGAATCACCGGCCTTCTGGGCGACCTGCTCGGCCTGGTCGAGCACGCGCAGGGTCTCGCCGTCGAGGCCGGGCGCCTGGGTGGCGCCGCTGCCGCTTACGACCGGGACCTTGGCGAGCGCCTCGTCGGTCTCGCGGCGCGCCGCCTCGGCGCTGCCGCCGGCGCGGGCGATCAGGCCGGCGGCCATGCCCTGCTCGTCCTCCAGCAGCGCCTTCAAGAGGTGGATCGGCTGGATGCGCTGGTGGTTCATGCGCACCGCGACGGTCTGCGCGGACTGCAGGAACCCACGTGCGCGATCGGTGAATTTCTCGAGGTTCATACGCCCTTGTCTCTCCTTCGAGGAGGCATGTAGTGTTGCACATCGGCAACACAAGACGGTGAGCACGGGATAGTTTGCCGGGCCGAGTCGATCGGCGCCCGAGGCGCACCGACAGGGTAAAGCTTACACAACTGACACATGCCATCCACCCTGTGTCAGCTTGGCCCAGCCATTGCTTTGGACGATACCGAGACAGGGAGAGAGCGACGGCATGGTCGCAGGGTAGCCGCTGGCGGCCACTGTAGGAAAGGTCCGCTTCGCACCCGCCCAACTCTCCCTTCCCCAAGGGAGGGGCTGGGGGTGGGTGGCAGCCGGGCGGGCTTGATGCCCGCTCGGATGCACCTTCAGCGGCATTGAGCCGCTTCAGTCGCCACCCACCCCTTGATCCCCTCCCTAAAACGGGAGGGGGAATTAGGGCGCTGAGCGCGTCGCCTTGAGTTGATCGCCGCCGACGGCTTGGCCGAAGAAGCTGTTGCCGTACCAGCGCGGAGCTTCCGGCGCGTCGGCGATTTCGCGGGCGATCAGGTAGTTGATGCGGGCGAACTTGGCGGCGGCGTCCCAGTTGAAGGGGAGGTCGGGCTCGTCGGTGGGCTTGTGATAATATTGGGCGAAGAAGTCCTTCCAGATCTTCTCGCCGCCATTGGCGAAGCCGGTCATCAGCATCACCGAAGGCACGCCCGCCTGGACGAAGCGATAATGGTCGGAGCGGGTGAAGATGCCCTGCTCCGGCATCGGATCGGCGGAGAGGGCGATGTTCATCTGTGCGCCGGCGCGGGCGATAGTCTCGCCGAGCGTCGAATGGTCGGAGCCGAAGGCGATCAGGTCGGTAAAGTCATAGAGCAGGACCGGCATATCGAGATTGACGACGCCGACCACCTTGCCGCTGCCGACAACCGGGTTCTGCGCGAGATATTCGGAGCCGAGCAGGCCCTTCTCCTCGGCGGTGACGGCCGCGAACAGGATCGAGCGCTTTGGCCGGTTCGGGGAGGCGGCCATGGCCTTGGCGACCTCGATCAGGGTCGCGGTGCCAGCGGCATTGTCCATCGCGCCATTGTAGATCTTGTCGCCCTCGGCAGCGGGGTTGACGCCCTCATGGTCGAGATGGGCCATCAGCACGACATATTCGTTGGCGAGCGCGGGGTCCGAGCCCGGGAGGACGGCAAGGACGTTGGGGCTGGTGATGCGGCTGATGTCGCTCTGGCGTTCGATCCGAAGCGTCGGCTTCAGCGCAAAGCCGCGGGGCTTGCCGCCGGCGCGCTCGGCCTCTGTTAGAACGGCGGAGAGGGAGCGGCCGGAGCCGGCGAAGAGGGCCTCGGCGGCGGCATCGCCGAGCGTCGCGGCGGCACGGATGCCCGGCGCGCGCTGAAAGGCGCGTCCATCGGGGCGAACCCAGCTCATCGACGGCTCCCGCAGGCCCGCAGTCCGGCGCGACCAGGGAATCATGCCCGAGGCCTGCTTGGTCAGGATCGTGACCATGCCGACGGCGCCGCGCTTTTCCGCCATGCGCGCCTTTTCGGCATTGAGGTGGGCGCCCATCTCGCTGGCGGTGCCGTTGGGATAGCCGGTCAGCACGGCGACAATCTTTCCGCGCACGTCCAGGCTGCGATAATCGTCGAAGCCTTGGGCGGGCATGTCGAGCCCGTAGCCGACGAACACGACCGGGGCCTCGACGCTCTGGGTGGCTTCGGCCGTCGTCGGGTAGACGAGCACGTCCTGGCCGTTGGCGAAGCTGCGGCCGCCGATCGTCACCGTCGGCGCCTGGTCGGAGAGGCGGCCGACGAGGAAGGGGACCTGCTGATACCAGCTGCCGTTGGCGCCGGGCTTTAGGCCAAGCGCCTGGAAGCGGGTGGCGACGTAATTGGCGGCGATGTCGTAGCCGCGGGTGCCGGTGTCGCGGCCTTCGAGCAGGTCGTCGGCGAGGAAGTCGACATGGGCGCGGAACGCCTCGGGCGCGAAGACGGGCACCGCCTCCTGCTGCTGGGCGGAGCCGGCGACGGGGAGGGAGAGAGCGAGAAGAGAGAAGGCGGCGAGAAAGCGCATGCGAGCTCCCGGAGCTGAGGGTGCAGGAGGGCTAGCGCAGATTCCCCGCTCCGTCATCCCGGGTGACAGCCGGACGGGATCGTGTCACCAACTGCCGCCATGGGGCGGGTGATCGGGCGGAGAGCGAAGCGCATTGGCCTGGGCCTGCTGGTCCTGCTCCTGCTCGTGTTGGCGGGGCTTGCGTTCTGGGAGCCGTTCTGGGCGGAACGGCGGGACGTGCCCGGACGGCGGACCTACGACGTCACGATCGTTCGGGACGAGTTCGGCGTGCCCCACATCTTCGGGGCGACGGACGCGGACGTCGCCTACGGCCTCGCCTACGCCCATGCCGAAGACGATTTCGAGACGCTGGAGGAGGTGCTGGCGATGACCCGCAGCCGCCTCGGCGCGCTCAATGGCGCCGACGGTGCGGCGACGGACTTCGCGGCGGCACTGCTCGACGTGCGGAAGACGGTCGATCGGGCTTATGACCGCCAGCCGGCGGATGTGCGGGCGCTGCTCGAAGCCTATGCGGCGGGGCTCAACCGCTATGTCGAGAAGCATCCCGGCGAGGCGCGGCTCAGCGGGCTGTTTCCCGCCGACGGCAGGGACGTGGCGGCCGGGTTCGTGCTGCGCTCCCCGTTTTTCTTCGGCCTAGACACGGTGATTGGCGCGCTTGCCCGCGACGAGGATTTGCGACCCGAGCGCGCCGGAACGATCCCGGATGCGCCCAATGTGACGCCCGCCGGTCCGGACGAGATCGAGAAGGGCTCCAACGCTTTCCTGGTGGCGCCGTCGCGGTCGGCGGACGGGGCGACGCGGCTCGTCTCCAACGCGCACCAGCCGTGGAGCGGCGGCGTCGCCTGGTACGAGGCGGTGGTGCACAGCCGCGAGGGCTGGGACTTTGCCGGCGCCCTGTTCCCGGGCTCGCCCTTCCCGCTGATGGGGCATAATCGCACGCTCGGCTGGACCAACACGGTCAACCGGCCCGACCTGATCGACGTTTACAAGCTCACCCTCGACGAGAGCGGCGAGAACTACCTGTTCGACGGGCAGTGGCGGCCGCTGGAACGCAAGCGCGTGGTGCTGAAGGTGCGGATGGGACCGATCGTGGTGCCGGTGCCGCGGACGCTCTACCGGTCGGTGCACGGGCCGGTGCTGATCAACGAAAGGGGCGCGTTCGCGATCCGCTATGCGGGCGCCGATCAGCTCAGGATGATCGAGCAATATTACCGGCTCACCAAGGCACGCGATTTTGGCGAGTGGCAGCGCGCCATGGCGATCCAGGGCGTGCCGGCCACTAACTTCCTCTATGCCGATGCGGCTGGGAACATCGCCTTCTTCTACAATGCGATCTTTCCCGATCGGCGGCCGGGCTTCGACTGGGGCAAGGTGCTGCCGGGCGACAGGTCGGCAGCCTTGTGGACGCGGTCGCTGCCGTTCGCGCGGGTGCCGCGGATCGTCAATCCGGCGAGCGGCTACATCATCAATGCCAACAACACGCCGTTCCTGGCCGCGGGACCTGGGTCGGAGCTCGATCCCGCCGCCTTTCCGGCGCGAATGGGCATCGAGACCGACTCCACCAATCGCGGCATCCGCTCGATCGAGCTGATGGAGGCGGACCGCTCGATCAGCGAGGCCGAGCTGGAGGTTATCAAATATGACACCGGCTTCAGCCGCCGCTCCTATCTGACGGACTGGATGCAGGCGATTGCGGCGCTTGACCTTCGCGGCGCTGGCGAGCTGCGGGAGGCGCAGGCCCTGCTCGCCACCTGGGACTGGACGCTGGACGGGCGCGGGTCGGCCGATGCGCTTGCCCTGCTGGTCACTCGCCCTGCCAATCGCCAGCATTACCGGCGCCTGCCTCCGCCCGATGCGAAGGAGGAGCTGGAGGCAGCCGCCGCGCATCTGCGCACCCATTTCGGCCGGCTCGACCCGCCGCTGGGAAGCCTGCTCCGCCTGCGTCGGGGCAAGGTCGACCTGCCGATGGACGGCGGGCCGGACGTGCTGCGCGCGGCGCCGCTCTGGGACATCGAGGAGGACGGACGGGCGAAGGTGCGGCACGGCGACAGCTTCATCATGTTCGTGTCGTGGGACCAGGCGGGGAAGGTGCGGTCCCGCTCGATCATGCCGTTCGGGGCGAGCGACCGGCCGGAGTCGCCCCATTATGCCGACCAAGCGCCCCTGTTCGTCCGGCACCGGCTGAAACCGGTCCATTTCGAGCCTGCGGACCTCCGCGCGCATGCACGCCGATCCCACAGGCCTTGATTTTCAAGGACTTTTTCCGGGACCAAATTGTTGCACCCCGGGCCTTAGTCTCTATTTTGCGCGCACAGGGATGAAGAGGATAGTTTCTTGATGCGTCGCACCTTGCTCCCGCTCCTGCTCGGCACCGCTTTGATCCTGCCGGCCTGCGCGACCTCCACCACAAACGCCGAAGCCCCGACCACACCCGCCGCCGCTCCGGCCGAGCCGGGAATCGCCCCCGCGGCGCCCGTTCCCGAGCTGGTCAGCCGCGTCGACATCCCGTTTCAGAGCTTCACCCTCGAGAACGGCCTCACCGTGCTGGTCCACGAGGACCGCAAGGCGCCGGTGGTGGCGGTGTCGGTCTGGTACAATGTCGGGTCGAAGGACGAGCCCAAGGGCAAGACCGGCTTCGCCCATCTGTTCGAGCATCTGATGTTCAACGGCTCGGAAAATTCGCCGGGCGACTTCTTCGAGCCGCTGCAGCAGATCGGCGCGACTGACTATAACGGCACGACCAGCTTCGATCGGACCAACTATTTCCAGACGGTGCCGACGGCGGCGCTGGAACGGGCCTTGTTCCTCGAGTCCGACCGCATGGGCTATCTGCTCGGTGCGGTCACGCAGGAGAAGCTCGATAACCAGCGCGGCGTCGTCCAGAACGAGAAGCGCCAGGGCGACAACCGCCCGGGCGGCCTCGTCTGGTACCGCGTGCTGGAGGAGATCTTCCCGGAGGGGCATCCCTATCGCCACTCGACGATCGGATCGATGGCGGACCTGGATGCGGCGAGCCTCGCCGACGTGAAGCAGTGGTTCCGCGACAATTACGGACCCAACAATGCCGTGCTGGTGCTCGCCGGCGACATCGACCCGGCCAGCGCCAGGCCTCTCGTCGAGAAGTATTTCGGCGCAATCAAGCGCGGGCCGGTGAACGAGCCGGCGCAGGCCGCCGTGCCGACCTTGAGCGCGCCCAAGGAGGTCGTGATGCACGACCGCGTCGCGGCGACGACAGTGTCGCGCTACTGGCCGGTGCCGGGCCTGCTCGACGAGCAACTGGTCGCGCTTGACCTCGGCGGTTGGGTGCTCGGCGGTCTGTCGAGCTCCCGGCTCGACAACGTACTGGTGCGCGACGAGAAGATCGCAGTCTCGGTGAGCGCGGGCCTGATCCCGCTCCAGCGCGTCGGCCTGTTCACCGTCAGCGCGACGGTGAAGCCGGGCGTCGATCCCGCGCTGGTCGAGCGGCGGCTCGACGAGCTGGTGGCGCAGTTCGTAGCGGAGGGGCCGAAGCCCGAGGAGCTGACCCGCGCCTCCACGATCGAGGTGTCGCAGCGGATCATGGGTCTGGAGCAGGTCGGCGGCTTCGGCGGCAAGGCCGTCGCGCTGGCCGAGGGACAGGTCTACGCCGGTGATCCGCTCTTCTACAAGAAGTCGCTGGAGCTCTACGCCCAGACCTCGCCCGCGCAGGTGCGGCAGGCACTGCAGCAATGGCTGAACAGGCCCGCGCTCAAGCTCACGCTCGCGCCGGGCGAACGCGAGGCTTACGAGGAAGCGAAGGCGGTCGCCGCCGCGGCGCCCGCCAAGCCTGCGGCCAACGCCAAGACGCCGACCAAGTTCGCGCGCCAGATGCCGGAGGTCGGGCAGCTTGGCGAGCTCGATTTCCCGGACGTCCAGCACGCGACGCTCTCCAACGGCGTCAAGGTCCATTACGCGCAGCGAACGGCGACGCCGACGGCGCGGATCGCGTTGTCGTTCGATGCCGGCAACGCCGCCGATCCGGTCGACGCGCGCGGCACGCAGGCGCTGGTGCTCGGCCTGCTCGACGAGGGCACGACGCGGCTGAGCTCGGTCGAGATTGCCGAAGAGCAGGAGCGGCTCGGCGCCAAGATCAGCGCCAGCGCCACGATCGACCGCACCAACGTCAACCTCTCCGCGCTGACGCCGAACCTCGCGCCGTCGCTCGACCTGCTGGCGGACGTGGTCATGAACGCGGCCTTCGCCCCGGCGGAAGTGGAGCGCGTCAAGGCGCAGCAACTCACCGCCATCGCCCAGGAGCTGAAGGACCCCTACGGCATCGCCAACCGCGCGCTGCCGGCTTTGCTCTATGGCGAGAGCCATCCCTATGCGACTGCCGGCGCCGGCGACGCGGCGGCGGTGACGAAGCTGGAGCGGGGCGACCTGATCGCTTTCAAGGAACGCTGGATCCGGCCCGACAATCTGGAGATCTTTGCGGTCGCGGACGTGCCGCTCGACCAGCTGCTGCCGATGCTGGAGGCCCGCTTCGGCCACTGGGCGCCGCCGGCCGCGGCCAAGGGCATGAAGAGCTTCACCGCGACGATACCGGCCGCCCGCCAGCGGGTGGTGCTGATCGACCGCCCCGGCTCGCCGCAATCGGTGATCCTTGGCGGGCTGGTGACGCCCTTCAAGGGCCGCGACGACCTCGTCGACATCATCTCCGCCAACGACATCCTCGGCGGCAACTTCCTGTCGCGCATCAACATGGACCTTCGTGAGACCAAGGGCTGGTCCTACGGCGTCAGGGGCTGGGTGCAGCGCGGCGTCGAGCTCGTGCCCTACCTGATCTCCGCGCCCGTCCAGGCCGACCGGACCGGGGATTCACTCGCCGCTTTGATGACCAACGTGCGCGACTTCCTCGGCAGCAAGGGCGTGACCGAGGAAGAGCTGGCCCGCACGGTCAGGAACAATGTCCGCAGCCTTCCGGGCAGCTTCGAGACCTCGTCGGCGGTGCTGAACGGCATCCAGACCAACGTCCTCTACGGACGCCCCGACAATTATTACGAGATGCTGGCCGACATCTATCAGGCGCAGACGCAGGAACGGCTGAACGCCGCCGCCCGCAAGGCGATCGATCCTAAGAATTTCGTCTGGGTGGTGGTCGGCGAGGCAGCCAAGGTCCAGCCGCAGCTGGCGAAGCTCGGGTTGCCGGTCGAGGTGCGGGAGGCGAGCCCGGACGCGGTGCCGGGAGCGCCCGTCACGGGGCAATGATTGATCTCTCCTCCCTTGCCGGGAGGGGAGCTCAGCCCAGCCAAGTGACGTGGCCCATCTTGCGGCCGGGGCGGGCTTCGCCCTTGCCGTAGAGGTGCACGTGAGCGGTCTTGTCGGCCATGATCTCGCGCCAGCTCGCGACGTCCTCGCCGATCAGATTCTTCATGCGCACCCGCGGCACGACCATTTCGGTGGCGCCGAGCGGGAGGCCGCAGAGGGCGCGAATGTGGTTCTCGAACTGGGACGAGAGTGATCCCTCGATCGTCCAATGGCCGCTATTGTGGACGCGCGGCGCCATCTCGTTGAACACCGCGCCATCCGGCCCGGCGAAGAATTCGAGCGTCAGCACACCGACATAATCGAGTGCGTCTGCGACCTTGAGCGCCAGCGACCTCGCTTCACCGATCGCCGCCTCCAGCTCCGACGGAGCGGGCGCCTCGGACAGGTCCAGAATGCCGTTCACATGGGTATTGCGGGGGGCGTCCCAGAACAAGGTCTCGCCCGACGGCGACCGGCAGAGCAGGATCGAAAACTCAGCGTCGAAGCGGATGAAGCCTTCCAGGATCGAAGGCGCTCCCCGCATCGACGACCAGGCGGCTTCCGCCTCGCCGGAGGCGTGGATGCGTGCCTGGCCCTTGCCGTCATAGCCGAACCGGCGGCTCTTCAGGATGGCAGGGCTGCCGATGTTGCCGAGGGCCGTCTTCAGCTCCTCCAAGCTCGATACCGGCGCAAATGGAGCAGGCCGGCCGCCGAGGCCGGCGACAAACTCCTTTTCCGACAGGCGGTCTTGCGCAATCTCGAGGGCCCGCCGCGGAGGGTAGAGCGGGGTTTCCGCCGCCAGCGCGTCGAGCGGCCTAGCGGCGATATTCTCGAACTCGTAGGTGGCGACGGCGACGCCTGCCCCGAAGCGAGCGAGCGCCTCTTCGTCGTCATAGGCGCCGCGCGTGAACAGGGCCGACACCTCGGCAGCCGGAGGCGCCTCTTCCGGCGCGTAGATATGGCATTTGTAGCCGAGCTGGGCTGCCGCCAGCGCCAGCATGCGACCGAGCTGGCCGCCGCCGACGATGCCGATCGTGGAGCCCGGCTCGACGATTGTCATTCCGGCGTTTCGGCGATGCCGTCGGTCTGGGCCTGCCGCCAAGCGTCGAGGCGCGCGGCGAGCGCGTCGTCCGTCGTCGCCAGCATCGCCGCCGCGAGCAGGCCGGCATTGGCCGCGCCCGCCTTGCCGATCGCGAGCGTGCCTACGGGCACGCCGGCAGGCATCTGGACGATGGAGTAGAGGCTGTCGAGGCCGCGCAGCGCCTTGGTTTCCACGGGCACGCCGAGCACGGGCAGCCGGGTCATCGACGCTGCCATGCCGGGCAGGTGGGCAGCCCCGCCGGCACCGGCGATGATTGCCTTCAGGCCCCGATCTGCCGCGCCCTTCGCATAATCGTAGAGCCGGTCGGGCGTGCGATGAGCCGAGACGATCCGCGTCTCATGCGGCACGCCCAGCGCCGCGAGCATGTCGGCCGCGTGGCGCATCGTCTCCCAGTCGGACTGGCTGCCCATGATGATGCCGACGAGCGGCTTTTGCTCTGCCATTGCCCACCTTTGCCCCGGCGAAGCACAGCCTCTTAGGCGGCGCCCCGGCAACTGGCAAATGCCCGTACGCACCTCCCGGCCCCTTGGCCATCTGTTAACCGAAAGGCGGTAGAGCCGTTCGCGAACCTTCAGCCGGGAATAAAGCGAACGTGGCCGACGATCACAGCATCATTGCCGACCTTGCCGACGAGGAGTTAACCGCGCGTGCGCGTGCGGCGATGTCGGAGCTTGCCGACCGCAACTCGCTGCTTCGCGCGTCTCTGTCCGAGATGCGGGCGCGGATCTTCGAGCTCGAGCAGCTCGCCGACAGCGACACGCTGACGCCGCTGCCGAACCGCCGCCGCTTCCTGCGGGAGCTGGAGCGGGTGACCGCCTATGCCACCCGGCACGGCACGCCCGCGGCGGTGCTCTACTTGGATCTCGACAATCTGAAGGCGATCAACGACGCGCACGGCCATTTCGCAGGGGACGCTGCGCTGATCCACGTTGCGCGACTGCTCCAGGGGCTGATCCGCTCGACCGACGTCGCGGCGCGGATCGGCGGCGACGAATTCGCCCTGATCCTCGACCATCTCGACCATGACAGCGCGATCGACACCGGCGAGCGCATCGCCCGCTGCGTGGCCGACAACCCGCTCGACCTTGGCAGCTCTGAGGTGCGGATCGAGGCGTCGATCGGCACCGCTACGATCCTGCCGGGCGATACGGTGGACGACGTGCTGCAGCGCGCCGATCGTAACGTGCAGCTGGCGAAAACGGACGGCTGAATCGTCCTCCTTGCTTTCCCCTCTCCCTCTGATGGGAGAGGATACGTAGCCTTGGCGACCAAGGAGCCTAGGCGGAGTTGGTGAGGGTGACACCGTCCGCGGCAAATCCGGTGACGCTGCCACCCTCACCCAGCTTCGCCTAAGCTCGCCAAGAGGCTCGCCAAGGCTGCGCAACCCTCTCCCATCCAAGGGAGAGGGAGTGGCTGAGGTCAGCGGTCCTTCAGATAGTAACGCTCGATCTCGTTCAGGCTCTCGTCCAATTCGTAGACGATCGGCTGGCCGGTCGGGATCTCGAGACCGGTAATCTCGTCGTCGGGTATGGCCGAGAGGTGCTTCACCAAGGCGCGGAGCGAGTTGCCGTGGGCTGAGATGAGCACGCGCTGGCCCTGCCGGAGGGCGGGGGCGATGCGCTCCTCCCAATAAGGCAGCACGCGCGCGATCGTGTCCTTGAGGCTCTCGGTCTGCGGGATCGGCACGCCCTTGTAGCGAACGTCCTTGGCGAGGTCCCACGGGCTTCCTTCCTCCGGCAAAGGCGGCGGGATGTCGAAGCTGCGGCGCCACAGATGCACCTGGTCGGCGCCATGCTTGGCCGCCGTCTCGGCCTTGTCGAGGCCCGTGAGACCGCCATAGTGACGCTCGTTGAGGCGCCAGTCCTTCTCCTCGGCCAGCCAGAGCCGGCCCATCGCCTCCAGCGCGATGTGGAGCGTTTTGATCGCCCGGGTCTGGAAGCTGGTGAAGCAGAGGTCGAAGTCGAGCCCGCGCTCCCGCATCAACTCGCCCGCCTCCCATGCTTCCTTCTCGCCCTGGGGCGTGAGGCCCACGTCCCACCAGCCGGTGAAGCGGTTCTCGAGGTTCCAGGCCGATTGGCCGTGGCGGATCAGGACGAGGCGGGGCATCAGCGGCGCGCGGGCAGTTCGTCGATGATCGCGTGGAGCGCGTCGAGGCAGGAGCGGGCGAGGAGGCGGCTGCGGTCCGGGGACCAGCCTTCCGCCGCGTCCGGCAGGTCGTCATTGTCCTTGAACGGCATCTCCAGCGTCATCGAGACGGCGCCGAAGCGCTCGGCGAGCTGGGCGGTGGACATGGACAGGTTCGCCTGGCCGGGGGCGGGGATCTCATAGCCCTTGTCGGTCTGGAAATCGGGCGAGATCCGCACCAGCGCCTCGCTGAAGCGGTTGAACAAATTGCCCTGCGCCTCGGTCCAGGAGGGGATGCCCTCGAAGCCGGCGAGGAAGTTGGCGGCGATCGCCTCGTCGCCATGAACGTCCATCGCGAAATCGACGCCGGTCTTGTCCATCTCGCCGAGCACGTAGAGCACTTCCGGGCTGCGCTGCGGCGAGGGGTCGTGCCACTCGCGGTTGAGGTTGATGCCGGCGGCGTTGGTGCGCAGGTGGCCGCGGCGCGAACCGTCCGGGTTCATATTGGGGACGACGTGGAAAGTCGCCTTCTCGCGCAGGCGCCGGGTGACCGGATCGGCGTCGTCGAGCAATTTCTCGAGCGCGCCTTCCATCCACCATTCGGCCATGGTCTCGCCGGGATGCTGGCGCGCGTAGAGCCAGACCTGGAAAGGGCCGTCGCCGATCTTCAGATAGTCGAGCTCCTGCCCGTCGAGCGTCTGGCCGAGCGAGCGATACTGGACCGCCGGATGCGAGATCACGGACGCGATGAAATCGTCGTGCCGCTCCATCGTATAGGGCGCGAAATAGGCGAACCAGACGCTGTTCGAAGCGGGCGTCGTGCGGATCGTCAGGATACCGCCCTCATAGGAGGTGTCGACCCGCTCCCAATATTCCCGGTCGTGGCTCATGCAGGCGCGATAACCCGGCCAGCCGTGCGGATAGGCGGATTCGGCGCAATTGACGATGCGCAGCTCGACCGGCCGGCCGGCGCCGCCGGTTAGGCGGAAGTAGAACCATTGGTAGAAGTGGGAGCGGTTGTCCTTGACGATTTCAAGCTCGACGCGGTTATCCTCGATCGAGACCAGGCGAATGTTGCCGCCGTCGAAGGCGGACGAAATGGAAAGTGTCATCGCGCGCTGATAGTGCGGCCCGACTCTCCGGGGAAGTCCTGAAACAGCGCGCCGGCCAGCCGCTCCACCGCCACCGTCCGCTCCGCCTCCGGGCTGCCGGCGCGGGCTTCCATGGTGGCGCGGCCTTCCCAGAAGACGGTCCCGTCGGAGCGGCGCTTGATGCGCACTTCCAGCATGGTGCCGACCAGCTCGCGCGATCCGCCGCCGCCGAGGCCGAAGCTGACGCCGCCGCCGATGCCGCTGCCCCAGCCGCCGGTGCCGCCGCCGATGCCGATGCTGACCGGAGAACGGCTGCGCAGCATCTCGCGCGAGCCCTGCTGGACGTCGACCAATGCGACCTGCTCGGACTGGCCGACCGTATTCACCACCGTCCAGCCGAGCGCCGAGAGCTGGCGCGCGACCGCGTCGGCATAGCTGCGGAACTCGATGCTGTTGCCATCGGCCGCGTCGAAGGGCTCGACCGCGATCTGCCCGCGCGCGATCTGCTGGCCGAGATGGAAACGGGTGACTTCGGGCGCGGCGACGATGCCGCCGCGGTTGCTGGTGGCGCATCCCGCCAGCGCGGCGGAGAGGGCGATGGCACAGGTGGCGGAGAAAAATCTTTTCATTCCAGTCCCTCTCGGCTTAGCGGCAGCTTCATATAGGGTCTGGAACGATCCGCACGCATTTTAGCTTCAGAAAGGCGGGACACCTCTAATGACGACGACCAAGAAGCCGGCCGTGCTGGTGACCGGCGGCGCCGGCTATATCGGCAGCCACGCGGTGCTGGCCCTCACCGATGCCGGCTGGCCGGTGGTGGTGATCGACAATCTCGTCACTGGCTTCCGCTGGGCGGTGCCGGAGGCGGCCGTCTTCGCCGAGGGCGACATCGCCGACCAGGCGCTGGTCGCGCGGCTGATCGAGGAGCATAATATCAAGGCGATCATCCACTTCGCCGGATCGATCGTGGTGCCGGAGTCGGTCGAGAACCCGCTCAAATATTATGAGAACAATACGGTGAAGAGCCGCTCGCTGATCGAGAGCGCGGTGAAGGGCGGCGTGCGCCACTTCATCTTCTCCTCGACCGCCGCGACCTACGGCATCCCTGACCAAGTCCCGATCCGCGAGGACCAGCGCACCCAGCCGATCAATCCCTATGGCTGGTCGAAGCTGATGACCGAGCGGATGCTCGCCGACGTCGCTGCCGCCCATCCGCTCAATTATTGCGCGCTGCGTTACTTCAACGTCGCCGGCGCCGACCCGCAGGGCCGCTCCGGTCAGTCGACGGCGGGCGCGACGCACCTCATCAAGGTCGCGGTCGAGGCGGCGATCGGCAAGCGTAGCCATGTCTCTGTCTACGGCACCGATTACAGCACCCCCGACGGCACCGGCATTCGCGACTATATCCACGTCAGCGATCTCGCCGCCGCCCATGTCGACGCGCTCGAGAAGCTGATCAAGGACCCGGAGACCAGCCACGTCATGAACTGCGGCTACAGCCGCGGCTTCTCGGTGCTGGAGGTGCTCGACAGCGTCGACCGCGTCACCAACCTGAAGATCGATCGCCGCATGGAGCCGCGCCGCGCGGGTGATCCTGACGCTCTGGTCGCGGACAACGGCAAGATCCTCGCGACCTTGCCCTGGCGTCCCAAGCGCGACGATCTCGACACGATCGTCCAGGACGCCCTTGCCTGGGAGCGCAAGCTGGCGGAGCGGGGTGCAGGTTCGTAGCGCCTTGGCGGCTGTTGGTCGAAACCCGTTGGAGCCCGACAGCCGGGCTGCCTAGCGGGCGATCGACATATGGGGAGGTGCGCGTGAAGCATGCATTCAGGGCGATCGGTATCAGCTGTGCGATGATCGTTGCAGGCGCGCCCGCAGGAGCGGCGGCGCCGGCGGCGCAGGCGCAGGGCAGCCCGCAAGCGGTCGTCGAGGAGCTCCTGGCCGCCGACCGCGCCTTCGCTGCCGCCAGTTCGAAGACCGACCTCGTGACCGGCATCTCCGCCATGTTCGCGGACGATGTTTCGATGGGGATGCCGCCGGGCAAATTCTCCCGCAACAAGGCGGAGGCTATCGAAGGCCTTCGCGCGAACCCGGCCAATGGGGGCGCCAAGGCCGAATGGACGCCGATCCGCGGCGGCATTTCGGCCGATGGGCAGCATGGCTTCACGGCCGGCTATATGACCATCACCGCTGACGGTAAGCCGCCGCGCCACGCCAAATACGTCTCTTATTGGGTGAAGAAGCCCGAAGGCTGGCGCGTCGCTTCGTACAAGCGCGGGGCGCGCCCCGATGGAAGTGCGCCGGCCAAGCTGCTGCCGCCCTCGCTGCCGCCGCGGCTCGTGGCGCCGAAAGGCGATGCGGCGGCGATCGCCCGATACAAGTCCAGCCTCGATCAGGCGGAGCGGTCCTTCTCCGACGAGGCCCAGAAGATCGGCATCGGGCCGGCGTTCAAGAAATATGGCCGGGCGGACGCGATCAACCAGGGGCAGGGCAGCGAGTTCGTGGTCGGCGCGGAGGCGATCGGCGCCGGCTTCGGGGACGAGCCGACCAGCCCGGTCACCTGGGCTCCGGACGACGTGCTCGTCGCCTCGAGCGGGGATTTCGGGATCACCTGGGGCTTCCTTCGGCTGAACGGCCCGGTGCCGGAGGGGCAGCCTGCACAAATTCCTTATACGACCGTCTGGCGCAGGGACTCGGTCAACGATCCCTGGCGCTATGTGGCGGAATAGCAGCAGCCGAACTTGACTGGATGCGCCCGCCGCACTAGGTGGGGGCCTTCATTTTCCAGCCATTTGAATCGCAAGAACAGGACGGTCGTTCGGCCATGAAGATCCGCAACTCCTTGAAGTCCCTCAAGTCGCGCCATCGCGACTGCCGCGTGATCCGTCGCCGGGGCCGCACCTACGTCATCAACAAGACCAACCGCCGCTTCAAGGCGCGCCAGGGCTGAGACCTCCCCATCAAAGCGGGACTTTGATGGGCTTCCTTCGATGAGCGGTATCAAAGGCGTCGTCTTCGACGTCGGCAACGTGCTGTACGGCTGGGATCCGGACAGCTTCCTCGTCAGGCAGATTGCGGACGATGAGGCGCGGACGCGGTTCATCGAGGATGTCGACCTCTGGAGCTGGCACGACACGCTGGACGGCGGCCGTCCCTTCGCCGAGGCCGAGGCTGAGCTTTCCGAGAAATTCCCGGACTATGCGCACCTGATCTCGGCCTGGGGCAATCGCTTCGGCGAGACGATCAGCGACCCGGTGCCGGGCGTGCACGAGATCGTCGAGAAGCTGGACGCGAAGGGCGTGCCGCTCTTCGCCATCACCAACTTCTCCGCCGATTTCTGGGCGCCTTTTCGCGCGAAGGAGGATGTCTTCTTCCGCCGCTTCCGCGACATCGTCGTGTCCGGCGAGGAGAAGCTGCTGAAGCCTGATCCGGCCATCTATTATCTGGCGCTCGACCGCTTCGGGCTGAAGCCGGCCGAGGCTTTGTTCATCGATGATCGCATCATCAACGTGGAGGGCGCGCAGGCGGTGGGGATGCATGCGCATCTGTTCACGGACGCCGAAGACCTCCGCCGGCGGCTGGAGGCCGAGGGGCTGCTCTGACCAACTCCCCTCCCTTTCAAGGGAGGGGTTGGGGGTGGGTGCGAGCGCAGCGAGCCCTCCGGCGTCGATAGCAGGAACGCGGCATCGAGCCGCGCTCCCGCTCACCCACCCCTTGATCCCCTCCCTTGAAAGGGAGGGGAGGCGATGAGGCAACCCATCCGCCTCTCAGGCTTTGTTTCGCCCATGAGACAAAGATGGCCTTCCCGGCTCTGGATCGTTCGCCACGGGCAGAGCGCGGGCAATGTCGCGCGCGATCTTGCCGACGCGGCGGGCCAAGCGGTGATCGACATCCCTCTGCGCGACATGGACGTGCCGCTGAGCGACCTCGGACACCAGCAGGCCCGCGCCGTCGGCCATTGGTTCGCGGCGCTGCCGGAGGACGAGCGGCCGGAGGTCCTGCTCTCCTCGCCTTATGTCCGCGCGCGGCAGACGGCGCAGGCGATCTGCGAAGCGGGCGGCGTCACCGGCTGGGCCAAGCCGCCGATCGTCGACGAGCGGCTGCGCGAGCGCGAGTTCGGCATCTTCGACCGGCTGACCACCGGCGGCATCCGCGAGAAGTATCCCGAGCAGGCGGAGCATCGGGCGCTGTTGGGTAAATTCTACCACCGCCCGCCCGGAGGCGAGAGCTGGGCCGACGTGATCCTGCGGCTCCGCGGCGCGCTCGATACCGTCAGCCTGCATCATGCCGACAAGCGCGTGCTCATCGTCTGTCACCAGGTGGTGGTGCTGTGCCTGCGCTACATCCTCGAGGAGATGGACGAGGCGGGGATCCTCGCGATCGACAGGGAGGGGGCGGTGCTCAATTGCGGCGTCTGCGAATATGAGTTCGAGCCGGACGATGCGCTGGGCTGCGAACCGAAGCTGGTCAGATACAATCTCGCCGCGCCGCTGATCGAGGAGCATGCCCCGATCACGTCCGAGCCGGACGCGATGGTGGCCGCACGATGAGCGCGCCCGAGACGCTGGACCGTGAGCTGCTGAAGCATTTCCCGCTGCCGCACCATCCCGACGATGGCGACAAGGAGGAGCGGGGGCGGCTGCTCGTCGTCGGCGGCAGCCGCGAACTGCCCGGGGCCGCCTTGCTTGCCGGTGTGGCGGCGTTGCGGGCAGGCGCGGGCAAGCTCCAGATCGCCACGGCGGCGAGCATCGCCTGCCAGATTGGCGTGGCGGTGCCGGAATCGCGCGTGATCGGACTGGCGGAGACGGAGGAGGGGTGCATCGCGGAAAGCGAGGTCGACCGGCTGCTCGAATGGGCCGGCGCCGCGCAGGCCGTGCTGCTCGGCTGCGGGCTTCAGCATGGCGCCCCATTGGAAAGCCTGCTCGACCGGCTGCTCGGCAGCGGCCTCGAGGTGCCGCTGATCCTGGACGCAGCCGTGCTCGGCAGCCTCTCCGAGCGCGCGGGCGCATTGAAGCGCTGGTCCGGACCGTCGATCCTGCTTCCCCATGTCGGCGAAATGGCGCGCCTGCTCGGCTGCGATCGCAAGGAGGTGTCCTCAGATCCGCTGAGCGCGGCGCGGCGTGCGGCGGAGACCTACGGCACCGTCACCCTGTGCAAGGGCGAATACAGTCACATCGTCGCGCCCGACGGCCGCGCGTTTCGCTTCCAGGGCGGTGGCGTGGGTCTCGCGACATCGGGTTCGGGCGACACGCTGGCGGGTATCGTCGGCGGCCTTGCGGCGCGTGGGGCCGATCCGCTGACGGCGGTGTTGTGGGGCGTCTACCTGCACGGCGAGGCGGGCCGAACGCTTGCGGCGAAGGTCGGGCGGGTCGGCTTCCTCGCCCGGGAACTGCTGGAGCTGGTACCGCGCCTTATGCACCAGTAGCCCTCTCCCCCCCGGAGAGAGGGAGCTAGGCGCCGTTCTTGCCGTGTTTGTCGAGCTCGTCGCCGACCAGGCGGGCGACGTGGACCACGTTGGTGGAGCCCGGGGTGCCGAATGGGACGCCGGCGGTGATGATGATGCGCTCGCCCGCCTTCGCCAGCCCGTGGCGGAGCGCCATGCGCTTGGCCTTGCCGATCATCTCCTCGAAGCTCGACACGTCCCGGGTGCGCACCGCATGGGCACCCCAGAGCAGGCCGAGGCGGCGCGCGGTCTTGGGCGAGGGCGTCAGCACGAGCAAGGGCACAGTCGGCCGCTCGCGCGAGACGCGGCGGGCGGTCGAGCCGGAGAAGGTGAAGCAGACGATCGCCGCCGCACTTACCGTCTGCACGATGTTGGCGGCGGCTTCGGCGATGGCGTCGTTGGTGGTGGGATCGGCCGGCGTCTCGGTGAAATGGACGCGGGCATAATGGGAGGGGTCCGATTCGACGCTGGTCGCGATGCGGTTCATCATCGCCACCGCCTCGACCGGCCACTGGCCCGACGCGCTCTCCGCCGAGAGCATGATCGCGTCGGCGCCGTCATAGACCGCGGTGGCCACGTCCGAAACTTCGGCGCGGGTCGGCGAGGGCGAAGTGATCATCGATTCGAGCATCTGCGTCGCCACGACCACGGGGCGGCCCATGCGCCGGGCCGCCTCGACGATCCGCTTCTGCAGGGGCGGGACTTCTTCCGGCAGCATCTCGACGCCGAGATCGCCGCGCGCGACCATCACCGCGTCGGCGAGCTCAAGGATGCCGTCGAGCCTGTCGATGGCCGCAGGCTTCTCGATCTTGGCGAGCAGGGACGCGCGGCCGGCAATCAGGCGCCGCGCTTCGGCGACGTCCTCGGGCCGCTGGACGAAGCTGAGGGCAACCCAGTCGACATGCTGGTCGAGCGCGAAGGAAAGATCCTGGCGGTCCTTCTCGGTCAGCGCGGCGAGCGGCAGCACCGCGTCGGGCACGTTGAGGCCCTTGTTGTTGGAGATGGTCCCGGCAACCTCGACCTGCGTTTCGAGCCGGTCGGGATGAGCGTCGATGACCCGCAGCACCAGCTTGCCGTCGTCGACCAGCAGCCGGGTGCCGTTGCTCACCGCCTCGAAGATTTCGCGGTGCGGCAGGTTGACGCGGGTGGCGTCGCCGGGCGCTTCGTCGCGATCGAGGAAGAAGCTCTGGCCCTTCTCCAGTACGGCCTTGTCGCCGGCAAAGCGGCCGACGCGCAGCTTCGGGCCCTGGAGGTCCGCGAGGATCGTGGTCGGCCGCTCGAGCTCCTTCTCCAGCGCGCGGATCATGTCGATCCGGGCGGCATGATCGGCATGGCTGCCGTGGCTCATGTTGATCCGGAAGGCGTCGGCGCCTGCCTCGATCAGCTGGCGGATGATGTCGGGGCTGTTACTGGCCGGCCCCAATGTTGCGAGGATGCGGACCTTGCGGGTGCGGGGGACGAACGAGGTCGGCATGGTCTCTCCGTGAGGGGCTGAGTGGCCGAATAACCACTATCGGCGGCAGTTCAACCCGCGCACTTCACGGTGCCGCTTGAGCGGCGCCGGAGCGACCCCTAGACGAGGCCGCTCACGGGATTCGAAGAGGGTTAACACATGGCGGAGGGGTCGATCGCGGCGGACGAGCTGCGATTGCTGATCGAGCGTATCGAGCGCTTGGAGGAAGAGAAGAAGGCGATCGCGGACGACGTCAAGGACGTCTACGGCGAGGCTAAGGCGCGCGGCTACGACACCAAGACGATGCGCTCGATCGTGCGCCTCCGGAAGATGGAGAAGCACGTCCGCGAGGAGGCCGAGGCGCTGCTCGAGACCTATAAGGCAGCGCTGGGCCTCGGTTGATGCGGGCGTGACGCCCGGCTAGACCAATCGGCAACGACAATAGCGAAAGCGACGACGCGGCGATGGCCGGCCATTCCAAGTTCAAGAACATCATGCACCGCAAGGGCGCGCAGGATAAGAAGCGCTCGGCGATGTTTTCCAAATTGAGCCGCGAGATCACCGTCGCGGCCAAGATGGGCACGCCCGATCCGGACATGAACCCGCGGCTGCGCGCCGCGGTGCTCGCCGCCAAGGCGCAGTCGATGCCGAAGGACAATATCCAGCGGGCGATCGACAAGAGCTCGGCCGGCGAGGGCGAGAATTACGAGGATGTGCGCTATGAGGGCTTCGGACCCGGCGGCGTCTCGCTGATCGTCGAGGCGCTCACCGACAACCGCAACCGCACGGCGACCAATGTCCGCACCGCCTTCTCGAAGAATGGCGGCAATCTCGGCGCCAGCGGATCGGTGAGCCACGGCTTCGCGCGGCTGGGCCTGATCACCTATCCGGCTTCGGCAGGGGACGCGGACACGATCTTCGAGGCGGCGATCGAGGCCGGCGCCGAGGATGTCGAGTCCGACGAGGACGGGCACCAGATCTGGACTGCGCAGGAGGACCTGCACGGCGTCGCCAAGGCGCTGGAGTCCAGTCTGGGCGAGGCCGAGAGCGCCACGCTTGCCTGGCGCCCGCAGACGCCGGTGGAAGTCGGCGAGGACGATGCGGAAAAGCTGATCAAGCTGGTCGACACGCTCGAGGAAGACGATGACGTCCAGACCGTGTGGGGCAATTACGAAGTGTCCGACGCGGTCATGGAGAAGCTCGGCTGATCCTGCTCGGCCTTGATCCGGGCCTCGGCTGCACCGGCTGGGGCGTCATCGCGGCCGAGGGAAATCGGCTGAGCTACGTCGCCAACGGCCAGATCCGGACCAACGCCAAGGCGGAGCTGCCGGCGCGGCTGGTGGAATTGCACCAGCGGCTGCTCTCGGTTCTGACCGAGCACACCCCCGCCGCCGCTGCGGTCGAGGAGGTGTTCGTCAACGAGAACCCGCAATCGACGCTGAAGCTCGGCCAGGCGCGGGGCGTGGTGCTGCTCGCCGCGGCGCAGCGTGGCATCGAGGTCGGCGAATATGCGCCGACCCTGGTCAAGAAGGCAGTGGTGGGGACCGGCGGTGCCGAGAAGGCGCAGGTCCACGCCATGGTGCAGCGCCTGCTCCCGAACGCGAAGATCGCCGGCGCCGACGCGGCGGACGCGCTGGCGGTGGCGATTACCCATGCCCATCACCTCGCCAGCGCCCGCGCCTTTCGGGGGCGCGCGGCGTGATCGCGAAGCTCAGGGGTCTGCTGGACAGCTTCGGCGCAGATCATGCTGTGATCGACGTTCAGGGTGTGGGCTATCTGGTCGGCGCCTCGACGCGCACCCTGTCGGCGCTCGGCGTGATCGGGGAGGAGGTCGTGCTCCATACCGAGATGCTGGTCGCGGAGGATTCGATACGCCTCGTCGGCTTCGGCTCGGCCGAGGAGCGCGACTGGTTTCGGCTGCTGACGTCGGTCCAGGGCGTCGGCGCCCGCGTCGCGCTCGGCATTCTCTCCGCTCTTTCCGGCGACGAACTCCACAAGGCCATCGCCAGCGGCGACAAGACGATGGTTGCCCGCGCACAGGGGGTCGGCCCCAAGCTCGCCCTTCGCATCGTTACCGAGCTTAAGGACAAGGCGGGCGGTGTCGTGCTCGGTAGCGGCGGCGCGGCGGCGCCGGCTCCGGCCGGCAGCCACAGCGCTGATGCGGTTTCGGCGCTGCAGAATCTCGGCTTCCGCCCCGCCGAGGCCTCTGCAGCCGTCGCCAAGGCGGAAGCGCAGGTCGGACCAGATGCCGGTCTTGACGCGCTGGTCCGTCTGGCCCTCAAGCTGGCGGCGAGATGAGTGATGCCGAGCGCATAATCACCGGCGACCGCAGGCCCGAGGATCTCGACGCCGCTTTGCGCCCGAAGACGCTCGACGAGTTCGTCGGGCAGCGGGCGGCGCGGGAGAATTTGCGGGTGTTCATCACTGCCGCCAAGGCGCGGGGAGATGCGCTCGATCACGTGCTGTTCTTCGGGCCGCCGGGGCTGGGGAAGACGACGCTGGCGCAGATCATCGCGCGGGAGCTGGGGGTGGGGTTCCGGGCCACTTCAGGCCCGGTGATCGCCAAGTCGGGCGATCTCGCCGCGCTGCTCACCAATCTCGAGGATGGCGACGTCCTGTTCATAGACGAGATCCACCGCCTCGCACCGGCGGTCGAGGAGGTGCTGTATCCGGCGATGGAGGATCGGGCGCTCGACCTGATGATCGGCGAGGGGCCGTCGGCGCGGTCGGTGCGGATCGATCTGCCGAAATTCACCCTGGTCGGGGCGACGACGCGGCAGGGATTGCTGACGACGCCGCTGAGGGACCGGTTCGGTATTCCGGTGCGGCTCAATTTCTACACGGTCGAGGAACTGGAGAAGGTGGTGCGGCGGGCGGCGGGTCTGCTCGGCCTAGGCCTGACCGGTGACGGCGCGACGGAGATCGCGCGGCGCTCGCGCGGGACGCCGCGCATTGCGGGGCGGCTGCTGCGGCGGGTGCGCGATTTCGCGCATTCGGGTGGGGACGAGCAGGTCGACGCTAAAGTAGCCGACGCGGCGCTGACGCGGATGGAGGTCGATCATCTCGGCCTCGACGCGATGGACCGGCGCTACCTCCACATGATCGCCGACATCTACAAGGGCGGCCCGGTGGGCGTGGAGACGCTTGCCGCCGGCCTCTCGGAGCCGCGCGATACGATCGAGGAAGTGATCGAGCCCTTCCTCATCCAGCTCGGCCTCGTCGCCCGCACCGCGCGTGGCCGCTGCCTCAACGGCAAGGCCTGGACGCACCTCGGCATCACGCCGCCCAAATCGGCGCAGGACGGGCTGTTCGACGCCGGCTAGGTCTCGTCGGCCAAAGCGAACAGTTCTTCGACTGAAACTCCGAACGCGCGGGCGATCTTCAGCGCGACGATGGTCGACGGCACGAACACGTTGTTCTCCACTGTGTTTACGGTCTTGCGGGTCACGCCGACGCGCTCGGCGAGATCGGCCTGTGTCCAGCCCCTCGCCTCCCGCGCCGCCTTGATCGAGTTCGTCAGGCCTTCAGCCATCGCGATAGGCACGCCTTTCGAGCAGCCCGAAGCGGAGCAGGGCGACCATGATGCCCACCGAGAGGATCAGGTGCAGCGCCAGCTTGGTGCCGATCGGCTCGATCATCGCCAAGACATAGAGCGCCACGCAGGTGAGCATAGCGAGGAGAAAGCCGAGGGAAAGCGCGCTCCCGCGATGGGCCCTCGTCACCTCGTCGTCGAGCAGCGCCCGCACTTCACGCCGCTTGAACCAGAAGCCGCCGGTCCAGAGCGCGGCGATCAGCACGAGCGTGAGAACAAGCCAGGCCGAGGTCTTAACGATGTCCACCCGTCGGATCAGGTCCGCCCGCTCTGGCGTCGAGAAGAAGGTCGCCTGCTGGGTGAGGAAGATGACCCCGATCAGCGGCCACATCTGCGCCCGCTTCCTGCCCAGCCGCTCGGCCTCCGCATGATCATTTGAACTCGCCATCCTCAGATCCCCAGCATTGTAACCTATGGGTGACTTGTAACCTTTGAGTTACATACAAGTCAAGCTCGCTGATGCGTCAACATCGTCTCGACTCGCCTCGGGGCGATTTTCACTCGCCTCAGCCGAACCTCCTTCCGTCGCGAATCTCCGATGGTTAACGTCCGCGCGTGAGTGGGGACAATGCCGACCAGCCATATGAGGGCGCCTTCCTTGGGAAGACGCATCGCTTCGCCCTGCGCGTCTATTTCGAGGACACCGACACGGCCGGCATCGTCTATTATGCGAATTATCTCCGCTTCATGGAGCGCGCGCGGTCGGACATGCTGCGGGCGATCGGCGTCGATCAGCGGGCCGCGCTGGAGCAGGGCGACGGCGTCTATGCGGTCGCCGAGGCGCACATCAGATATCGCCGCCCGGCGAAGCTGGACGACGCCCTCGTCGTGGTCAGCAATGTGCGCGAAGTGCGGGCGGCGTCCTGCGTCATTCAGCAGCGAGTCATGCGCGGGGATGAAGTCATCACGGAAGCAACTGTGACGGCCGCCTTCCTCACGCGGGAAGGCCGTCCCAGGCGCCAGCCGCGCGAGTGGGTCGAACGGTTCGAGCGGTTGAAAGAGGAGGTCGAGTGAGCGTTTCGGGAGCGGCTGCGGGGGCGGCGGAGATGATGTCTCCGATCGCCTTGTTCATGCAGGCCGATATCGTCGTCAAAGCGGTGATGGTGGGGCTCGTCCTGGCGAGCATCTGGACCTGGGCGATCATCTTTGCCCACGCCGCCCGCATCCGCCGCGCCGCGCGCGAGAATGAGCGATTCGAGAAGGAATTCTGGAAGGCCGACGATATCGACGGCTTCTACGAGACGCGCGGGCAGGAGGATCTGCCGGCGGCGAAGGTCTTCGCGGCCGGCCTCACCGAATGGCGGCGCTCGACCGCCGGCAAGAGCGTCGACAAGGAAGGCACGCGCTCGCGGCTGATGATGCAGATGCACAGCGCCGTGACGGCCGAGACCGACCGGCTCGCCGAGCGGCTGAACATCCTTGCGACCGTGGGCTCGGTGGCACCGTTCGTCGGCCTGTTCGGAACCGTCTGGGGCATCATGCGCAGCTTCAGCGACATTGCCGGCTCGAACAGCACCAGCCTCGCCGTCGTGGCGCCGGGCATTGCCGAGGCGCTGTTCGCGACCGCCCTCGGCCTGTTCGCCGCGATCCCTGCGGTGATCGCCTACAATCGTATGAGCTACGGCATCAACCGCATGGAGGCGAAGCTCACCCGCTTCGCCGACGGCTTCCACGGCACGCTCAGCCGCGAGCTGGAGTTCGAAGGCTGATGGCGATGGGGCCGATGCTGGGCGGCAATCGCCGCGGGCGCCGATCGCCGATGGCGGAAATCAACGTCACGCCGATGGTCGACGTGATGCTGGTGCTGCTGATCATCTTCATGGTGACGGCGCCGCTGCTGGTGGCTGGCGTGCCGGTGGACCTGCCCGACAGCAAGGCCGGTGCGCTCGATCAGGATGCGAAGCCGGTCCAGATCTCGCTCGACCCTGGCGGCACGATCTTCATCGATGAGACGCCGGTCGCTCCCGACCAGCTCGGCATGCGGCTGGCGCAGATCGCCGCCTCCTCGCGTGAGGACGGCGGGCCGCGCATCTTCCTGCGCGCGGATCGCGGGCTCGATTACGGCCGGGTGATGGCGGTGATGGGCGAGATCAACAATGCCGGTCTCCGCAAGGTCGCGCTGGTCAGCACACAAGGTCCGGAGGGCTGATGGACCGGGCGGAGGCAAAGGGTTTCGGCGTCGCGCTGGCGGGGCATGGCGCCCTGCTCGCGGCCCTGACGCTCGGCTTCGCCACGGCCAAGCAGCCGCCGATCATGAGCGACCCGATGGAGGTGTCGATCGTCGACGAGGTGGCGCTCGTCAGCGCGTCGCCCCAGCCGGTCGTCGAGCCGCCTGCCGCGACCGTGGCGCCCGAGCTCGGGCCGCCCGACGAGCCCGCCCCGGCACCCGTCATCGAACCTGTGCCGGCTCCGCCTCTGCCGACGCCGCCAGCGCCGAAGCCGATCGAGGCAAAGCCTGAGCCGAAGCCCGCCCCCAAGCCGAAGCCCGAGCCGATCAAGGCAGCGCCCAAGCCCGCGTCCGCCAAGCCGGCGCCGCCCAAGGCGGCGGCCAAGGCTCAGCCGAAAGCCGCGCCCGCCAAGCCGCAGCCGGCAAAGGCAGCCAGCGGCAGCGGCAAGGCGGAGCAGGCGCGCGGATCCCGCCTCGGCAAGGACTTTCTGAAGGGCCTCGGCGGGGACGCCCCCGCGGCGAAGGCGCAGCAGCCCAGCGGCGCCGTGATGAGCGCGATCGCGATGTCGGGCATCGTCGCCGCCATCAAGCGGCAGGTCCAGCCCTGCGCCGACCGGCAGGTGAATCCCGGTCCCGGCGCCAACGAGATCGAGGTCAAAATCAACCTACGGCTCAACCGCGACGGCTCGCTCGCCGCCCGGCCGCGGGTGGTGTCGACCTCCGGCGTGAACGATTCGAACGGCCGCTACGAGAAGCGGGTCACCGATCTCGCGATCGCCGCCTTCACCGGCTGCGCGCCTTTGCGCGACCTGCCGGACGAACTCTACCAGACCTCCAAGGGTGGCTGGAGCAACTTCAACATGAACTACAAACTGCCGGGTTGAGTGGGGGACTGATTGTGCGCGTCGTGAAGCTTGGATTTTTCGCCCTTGCCGGGGTTCTGACCAGCGGTCCCGTCCTCGCCCAGGAGGCGGGAGAGCCGCTAGAGGTCGACATCGTCGGCGGCATTTCAGCCCCGATGCCGATCGCGGTGCCGGTCATGCCGACGCCGGCGGTGGCGCCGGTGGCTCAGGGGCTCAACACCGAGCAGATGGGCGTGCAGGTCGCCGAGATCGTCGCCAATGACTTGCGCGTCTCCGGCCTGTTCACGCCGCAGGGGCCGCGCGGCATCGCGCCGGTCGCCTATCCGCAGGTAACGGCGCCCGTCTTCTCCAACTATTCGGGCGCGCAGGCGCTGGTGCAGGGCTTCGTTCAGGCGAACGGCAACGGGACCGTGACGGTCGGCTGCTATCTCTACGACGTCGCCGCCCGGACCGAGCTGACGCGGCAGGGCTTCGTGGTGCAGCCGGCCTTCTGGCGCAGGGCGGCGCATAAATGCGCGGACGCGGTCTATGCGCGGCTGACCGGCGAGAGCGGATATTTCGACAGCCGCGTCGTCTATGTCGCCGAGAGCGGTCCCAAAGGCCGGCGCACCAAGCGCATCGCGATCATGGACCAGGACGGCGCCAATCATCGCTTCCTCACCAACGGCCAGTCGACCGCGCTGACGCCGCGCTTCTCGCCCGACCAGAAGTGGCTCGTCTATATGAGCTATGACGGCGATCGGCCGCAGGTCTATCTCTACGACATGGCGGCCGGGCGGCAGCGGCTGCTCGTCAGCCAGCCCAACATGACCTTCGCGGCGCGCTTCTCGCCGGACAGCCGCCATGTCGTCTTCTCGATGGCGGTGAACGGCAATACCGACATCTACCGCGTGCCGGCTTCGGGCGGGTCGCCGCAGCGGCTGACCAATGCGCCCGGCATCGATACCGGCGGCAGCTATTCGCCGGACGGGCGGCAGATCGTGTTCGAGAGCGACCGCGGAGGATCGCAGCAGCTCTATGTGATGGATGCGGACGGCTCCAACCCGCGACGGATCAGCTTCGGCGGCGGCACCTATGCGACGCCGGTGTGGAGCCCGCGCGGCGACCTCATCGCCTATACCAAGATGGGCGGCGGCGGTTTCCGCATCGGCGTGATGAGCCCCGGCGGCGGCGGCGAGCGCATCCTGACCGACGCCTGGCAGGACGAGGGGCCGAGCTGGGCGCCGAACGGCCGCGTCATCAACTATTTCAGGACCGCCCAGGGCTCCGGCCGGACCGAGCTCTGGTCGGTGGACCTGACCGGCCAGAACCGCCGCCGGATCGCGACGCCGCTGGACGGCTCCGACCCGTCCTGGTCGCCCTTGCTGAATTGATCGTAGCCGTAGCTTTAGGAGGAATGACACGATGACCAACAATGCCTGGAAGCTGGCGGCGCTCGCCGCCGCGATCGCGGTCGCCGGCTGCGCCAAGAAGAAGCCGGCTGAGCTGCCGCCGCCGCCGATCGGCGCGGATGGTGGCGAGACAGGTGCCGACACCGGCGCCGGCGTCGGCGACCCGACCGGCAGCGTCGGCCAGGCAGGCCTTCCCGGCAGCCGCGAGGATTTCCTGCGCTCCGTGCCGGCCGACCGGGTGCTGTTCGAGCTCGACAGCTATTCGCTGGACGGCGAGGACCGGTCGATCCTCGACGGCCAGGCGCAGTGGCTGGCGCGCTATCCGAACGTCCGCGTCACCATCGAGGGCCATGCCGACGAGCGCGGCACCCGCGAATATAATCTCGCGCTCGGCGACCGCCGCGCCAACGCCGCCAAGAATTACCTCGCCGCGCGCGGCGTCTCGTCGGCGCGGATGACGGTGATCAGCTGGGGCAAGGAGCGGCCGGTCGCGGAAGGCTCCAACGAAAGCGCGTGGGCCCAGAACCGGCGCGCGGTGACGGTAATTCCGCAATAACATAAGAGCCCCTCTCCCTTGGATGGGAGAGGGTTGCGGAGCCTTAGCGAGCCACTTCTGGCGAGCTTAGGCGAAGCTGGGTGAGGGTGACAGCGGTTGAGAATAGTCTCAGACGGCGTCACCCTCTCCAACTCCGCCTAGGCTCCTGCGTCGCCAAGGCTACGTATCCTCTCCCATCAAGGGAGAGAGGTTAGTTTAGTTGGTCGCCCGCCTCACTCGTCGCCGTAGATTGCCACCGAGCGGCCGCTTGGGCTGGCGGTGCCGCGATACATGCCTTCCGAGTTGAACGAGTAGACGGCTTCGCCTTCGGCCGAGACGACGATCACGCCGCCGTTGCCCCCGAGCTCGCCCACCTCGGCCATCACCTTGTCCGCCGCTTCCTGAGCGGTTTCGCCTAGATACCGCATCCGGGCGGCGATCTCATGCGCCACCGCGGTGCGGATGAAATATTCGCCCGAGCCCGTTGCCGAGACGGCGCAGCTGCGGTCATCGGCCCAGGTGCCGGCGCCGATCAAAGGCGAATCGCCGATCCGGCCCCAGCGCTTGCCGGTGATGCCTCCCGTGGAGGTCGCCGCTGCGACATGGCCGTGCATGTCCAGCGCCACCGCGCCGATCGTGCCGTATTTCATGTCGACGTCGAACCAGTCGGCGTCGTTCGCCTTGAGCTCCTCGAGCTGGCGGCGCCGCTCCGGAATGTCGAAATAGCCGGGAGGCGCCTGCTCCAGCCCCTGCTCGACGGCAAAGCGGTCGGCGCCCTTGCCGCCGAGGAAGACGTGAGGGCTTCTATCCATCACCGCGCGGGCGAGGCTGATCGGGTTGCGGGTGTTGCTGACGCCAGTCACCGCACCCGCATCACGCTTGCGGCCGTCCATGATCGCCGCGTCGAGCTCGGTCGTCGCGTCGAAGGTGAGGACGGAGCCGCGGCCGGCGTTGAACAAAGGATTGTCCTCGAGCGCCCGTGCCGCAGCCTCGACTGCATCGAGCGCGCTGCCGCCCGCCGCTAGGATGGTCGCGCCGGCCTCTAGCGCCGCCTCGAGCCCCGCGCGGTGCTTGCGGTCGAGCTCCGGCGTCATGCGGTTGCGCTCGATCACCCCCGCGCCGCCATGGATGACAAGCTTCCAGTCGCGGGGATTGTCGTCTGTCATGGCGGCTCCGGAAAGAGAGAGGAACAAGCGGCGCATAGCTTCAACGCCGCTCTCCCGCCAGCGCTCCGCCGATTCCGCTTGACCTGCATTAGCGCATATAATTATGATATCATTATTAGGGAGGAAGACATGGCAGTGAAGAGCAATCCGGGCGGCGATCTCAGCAACCTCAGCCTGTCGCGTGAGCGGCCGGCGCATACCTATAGCGGCTATTTGCTGCTGGTCCTGCTGCTGCTCGCAATCGCAGCCACCGGCGGAGCGGTGGCGCTCGCGGCCACACAGGATTCTCCGCCGCTGGCGATCGCTTCGCTGGCGATCGGCGGCATCGTCTCGCTGTTCATCGGAGCAGGCTTTTATTTCCTGCAGCCCAACCAGGCGGCGGCGATCCTTCTGTTCGGCGACTATCGCGGGACGGATCGCACGGCCGGACTCAGGTGGCGCTGGCCATGGCTGACGCGCACGAAGATCTCGACCCGCGTCCACAACGTTACTTCGGAGCGGCTGAAGGTGAACGACCTGCGCGGCAACCCGATCGAGATCGCATCGAACGTCGTCTGGCGCGTCACCGACACGGCGCAGGCGCTCTACGACGTCGACGACTATACCAAGTTCGTGTTCGTCCAGATCGAGAGCGCGGTGCGCGCGATCGGCGCCCGCTACCCCTATGACGACATCGAGCATCAGGAGACGACGCTTCGCGGCAATGCTGACATCGTCAACGAGGAGCTGAAGGGCGAGCTGCAGGACCGCGTCGCCGTCGCCGGCATCACCATCGACGAATGCCGCCTTACCCACCTCGCCTACGCTCAGGAGATCGCCCAGGCGATGCTCCGCCGCCAGCAGGCCGAGGCGGTGATCGCTGCCCGCCAGAAGCTGGTGACGGGCGCCGTCACGATGGTCGAGACCGCACTGCAGATGCTGTCGGAGAAGCAGGTCGTCGAGCTCGACGACGAGCGCAAGGCGGCGATGGTCTCCAACCTGATGGTCGTCCTCTGCTCGGAGCGCGACACCCAGCCGGTGGTCAACACGGGCACGCTCTACCAATAGCCGATCCGTGAAGCCGCCCACCCCCAAGAAGGCCTTCCCGCTGCGCATCGAGCCGTCCCTCTGGGACGCGCTCGAACGCGCAGCGGCGGCCGATTTGCGGAGCGTCAATGCGGAGATCGAGTGCCTGCTGCGGGAAGCGCTGCAGCGCCGCGGGGTGAAGGTGGCGCCGCCCGAGCAGAGGAAGCGCGGGCGTCCTCCCCGGGAGGATCAGGAGTAAGCGATCATGCGGCCGGCGGTCGCCACGAACAGCCACAAGGTCAGCGATGCAGCGGCCATCAGGCGCGCGGGCAGGGGCGGGGGATGGGCGAGCACGGTGGCGGGCACGGCGGCAATCAGAGCGGCGATAAGGAGGCGCTTGAGCATCGTTGATCTCCTGCGGATTCGACCCTTTCCTCTTAGCAGATGCCGGCTCGCGATGGGAAACAGCGTGCGCGACGGACGGGCGCCTGGATTGCCGGAGCGGCGGAACCTGTGTAGCGCCGCCCTTCCAGCGATAGGGAGCGGCGCGCGTGGACCCCAGCCTGCCTCGGCGGATCACAGCGGAAGCCATCGGCTCCTTCTTCCTTTTCGCAGCGGTGGTCGGCTCGGGAATCATGGCCGAGCGCCTGTCCGGCGGGAATGACGGCGTCGCGCTGTTGGCCAATACGATCGCCACCGGCGCGATCCTGTTCGTGCTCATTTCCATGCTGGCGCCGGTCTCGGGTGCGAACATGAACCCGGCGGTCAGCCTCGTCGCCGCGGTTCGGCGCGACCTGCCCTGGCGCGACCTGCTTCCTTACGTTCTTGCGCAGCTTGCCGCCGGCGCGGCGGGCGTGTGGGCGGCGCACCTGATGTTCGACATGCCGATCCTCCAGCTGTCGCTGAAACCGCGCACCGGCATGGGGCAGTGGGCGGGCGAGTTCGTCGCCACGTTCGGCTTGATCCTGACGATCATCGGCACGGTGCGCCATCGCCCCGATTGGGTCGCCCCCGCCGTCGCTCTCTATATCGTCGCGGCTTATTGGTTCACGTCCTCGACCAGCTTCGCCAATCCCGCGATCACCGTGGCGCGTGCGCTCAGCGACAGTTTCGCCGGCATCACCCCGGCCGACGTTCCCGGCTTCGTCGCTGCGCAGATCGCCGGCGCGCTCGCCGGATCGGCGGTGGCGAGCCTGCTTTTCCCGAATGCGCCGGTATGACGCGCTGCTTCGAACAATAGAGTGTTGGAGGGTCCGATGAACGTCGAGAACAGCCGCAGCTATTATGGCCAAGTCCTGACCGGATCGTCAGACCTGCGCACCGATGCCTGCTGCACGGTCGAAGCGCCTTCGCCGGGCATAAGCGCGGCACTCGCCAACGTGCATGAGGAGGTGAAGGCCCGCTATTATGGCTGCGGTCTCGTGGTGCCGCAGGCGATCGAAGGCGCCGACATTCTCGACCTCGGATCGGGGGCAGGGCAGGATGTCTATCTGCTCGCCCAGCTGGTCGGCGAGAAGGGCAGCGTCACCGGGGTCGATGCGACGCCGGAGCAGCTGGCGGTCGCGAACCGTCACCTCGACTGGCACCGCGATCGCTTCGGCTATGCGCAGTCAAATGTCCGGTTCGTCGAAGGCGATATCGAGCGGCTCGACGATCTCGGGCTTCCCGAGGGTTCGTTCGACGTGATCGTGTCCAACTGCGTGATCAACCTCGTGGCGGACAAGCCGGCCGTGTTCCAGGCCGCGCACCGGCTGCTGAAGCCCGGCGGCGAGCTCTATTTCTCCGACATCTATGCCGATCGGCGCGTGCCGCAGGCGCTGCTGGCGGATCCGGTGCTTCACGGCGAATGCCTCGCCGGAGCGCTCTACTGGGGCGACTTCGATCGCATCGCCAGGCAGGCGGGCTTCGCCGATCCGCGGCTCGTCTCCGACCGGCCGATCGCGATCGGCGATCCGGAAGTGGCGGCGAAGCTGGACGGGATCGCCTTTTTCTCGGCGACCTACCGGCTGTTCAAGCTCGACGGGCTGGAGCCGCAATGCGAGGATTATGGGCAGGCGGTCCGCTACCGCGGCACGGTCCGGGCATCGGAGCGGGTCTTCGACCTGGACGGGCATCACGCCATCGAGGCGGGGCGGATGTTCGCGGTGTGCGGCAACAGCTGGAAGATGCTGGCCGAAACGCGCTTCGCTCCTCATTTCGAATTCTTCGGAGACTTCAGCCGCCACTACGGCGTGTTTCCCGGCTGCGGCACGACCATTCCGTACGCGCAGGGGAGCGGTGCCGCGGCGCCGGCTTCGGGCGGCTGCTGCTAGCCGGCTCCTTTCACTTGTAACCTCAAGCGTCTATATCGCGGCCATGTCCATCCGCCCGTGGCGCGACATCGCGCGCCGTCCTTCCCGCCAGATCATGGTCGGCAACGTGCCGGTCGGCGGCGACGCGCCCGTCACCGTGCAGACGATGACCAATACCGTCACCGCGGACGCAAGGGCGACGATCGACCAGATCCGCCGCTGCGAGGAAGCGGGCGCGGACATCATCCGGGTCTCCTGTCCGGACGTGGAGAGCACCGCCGCGCTGAGGCAAATCGTGCGGGCGGCGCGGGTGCCGATCGTCGCGGACATCCACTTCCACTATAAGCGTGCGCTGGAGGCTGCGGACGCTGGCGCGGCGTGCCTGCGCATCAATCCGGGCAATATCGGCTCGGCCGAGCGGGTGCGCGAGGTCGTGAACGCCGCCAAGGCGAACGGCTGCGCGATCCGGATCGGCGTCAATGCCGGCAGCCTTGAGAAGGACCTGCTCGAGAAATATGGCGAGCCGTGCCCGGAGGCGCTGGTCGAGAGCGCGCTCGATCATATCCGTCTGCTCGAGGAGCATGATTTCCGCGAATATAAGGTCGCGGTGAAGGCGTCGGACGTGTTCCTGGCCGTCGCCGCCTACCAGCAGCTCGCCGAGGCGGTCGATTGCCCGCTCCATCTCGGCATCACCGAGGCGGGAGGCCTGCGCGGCGGCACCGTCAAGTCGGCGATCGGCATCGGCTCCCTGCTCTGGTTCGGCATCGGCGACACCATCCGCGTGTCGCTCTCGGCGGAGCCCGAGGAGGAGGTGCGGGTCGGCTTCGAGATCCTGAAGAGCCTCGGCATCCGCAACCGCGGCGTCCGCGTCGTCTCCTGCCCGAGTTGCGCCCGGCAGGGCTTCGACGTGATCCGCACCGTCCAGACGCTGGAGGAAAGGCTCAGCCACATCCGCACCCCGCTGTCGCTGTCGGTGCTGGGCTGTGTCGTCAATGGTCCCGGCGAGGCCCGCGAGACCGACATCGGCATCACCGGCGGCGGCCAGGGCAAGCACATGGTCTATCTGAGCGGCGTCACCGACCATCATGTCCGCGACGAGGAGATGGTCGACCACATCGTCAAGCTCGTCGAGGCCAAGGCTGCCGAGATCGAGGCCGCGCAGATCGATTCGCCCATCTTCGATGCGGCAGAGTGACGTGCGGAGCACCGGGCAGCATGAGCATGCCATGCTGCTCCACTCGAATGTCTCCGCGAAGCCGCAGCTACTGAAGCAGAAGGCGGTCGCGACGGGAGCCGCGGCGACCGGCGCCTCTGCAACCGGTGCGCTCGCGCTGGGGGCTTTCACGTTGGGAGCTATGGCGGTCGGAGCGATTGCGATCGGTGCCGTCGCGATCGCCCGGCTCCGCGTCGGCAAGGCGCATATTCGCAAGCTGCGCATCGACGAGCTGGAAGTGCGGCGTCTGGTTATCATTGACGAGGTTGAGCGCCCTCAGCCGTCTGATCGCCGCGAATGACTTAACCATCTCGAAGGCGCGGACCATTATGATGCGCCGCCATGCTGAAGTGGCTCATCCCTCTTCTTGTGCTCGGCGCCGTCGTCGTCAGCTTGCCCGACAAGGAGCCGGCGAACAGCGGGCCAGAGCCTGTCGCCACGCCTGCCGAGGAACCTGAAGAGACGCGCCTTGAACGAGAGGGCAATGGCCATTTCTACACCGAAGTAATCGTCTCCGGCGAGCCGGTGCTGATGCTGGTCGATACCGGCGCAAGCACGGTCGCGCTGACGACTGAGGATGCCGAGCGGATCGGCGTCGAATTTTCGCGGGACGAGTTTGAGCCGATCGGCACCGGCGCGTCGGGTGCAGTTCGCGGCGCTCGGATCATCCTCAGCAGCGTCGAGATCGACGGCAAGGAAGTCGCTGCCGTCGACGGCGCGGTCGTCGAGGGCCTGGAGATATCGCTGCTCGGGCAGAGCTACCTCTCCAAGCTCGAGTCGGTGAGCATGAGCGGCGACACGATGATCCTTCGCTGAGGGTGACGCTGGCGGTGGGGCCGTCTATCGGCCGCGTAATGCTTTCGAAGGAGCCCCTGACAAGCACCGCGGTCGCGTTCGGCGTCGCTACCCTCGGCATTGCTGCCTTTTCGGTCATGGACGCGGTGATGAAGGGGCTTTCGCTCGGCATCGGCGCGTACAATGCCTTGCTTTGGCGGACGATGGCGGGGGCGCTGCTCGGGGCGGCCTTCTTCTTCGGGCGGCGGAGCCGCTGGCCGGCGCGCGAGGTGATGAAGGTGCACCTCACCCGCGGCATCCTCTCCGCCTTCATGGCGATCCTGTTCTTCTGGGGCCTCGCACGCGTGCCGATGGCGCAGGCGATCGCATTGGCCTTCGTCGCGCCTTTGATCGCGCTCTACCTCGCCGCAATCATCCTCAAGGAGAAGATCGAGCGGCGGGCGATCCTCGCCTCCCTGCTCGGCTTTGCCGGCGTGGTCGTGATCTTCTCCGGGCAGGCGCGGGCGGATCTGGGACCCGACGCCTTTCGGGGCTCGATCGCGATCCTTTGTTCGGCGGCGATCTACGCCTACAACATCATCCTGATGCGGCGGCAGGCGCAGCTCGCCGGGCCGATGGAGGTCGCCTTCTTCATGAGCCTGATCATGACGCTCTGCTTCATGGCGGTGGCGCCGGTCTGGGGCGAGATCCCGGCCGCGGAGCACATCCCGGGAATCCTCGCCGCCGCCCTGCTCGCCTTCGTCTCGCTGATGCTGCTGGCCTGGGCCTATGCGCGGGCCGAGGCGCAGCATCTGGCGCCGGTCGAGTATACGAGCTTCATCTGGGCCGCGATCCTCGGCTTCCTCTTCTTCGGCGAGCGCGTGCTGCCGCTGACGCTGGTCGGCGCGGCGATGATCGTCGCCGCCTGCCTGATCGCCGCGAGCCGCAGGCCGGTGCCGGTCGTGGATGCGGAGACGGGGCTTTAGATGGCCTGGTTCCTGCTCATCCTCGGCGGCTTTTTCGAAGTCGGCTTCACCACCTGCCTCCGCTTCGTCGAGGGCTTCCGAAACGTACCGTGGACGCTGGCCTTCCTGGCCTCGGTGACGTTCAGCATGGGGCTGCTCGAAGTGGCCGCGAGGACGATCCCGATGGGCACGGCCTATGCAGTCTGGGGCGGCATCGGCGCGGTCGGCACGGTGCTGGTCGGGATCTTCTTTTTCCAGGAATCGGCGGGGGCGCTGCGCATCGCGCTCATCTTCGGCATCGTCGCCTGTATCGCCGGCCTGAAGCTGCTGCACTGATGGCGTTCGACGAGGGACTTGTCGCCTGGGCGAGGGAAGCGCTGGAGCCGCTCGGCCAGGTGACGATGCGCAAGATGATGGGCGCGGCGACGCTCTACATCGACGGCACCATCTTCGCGGTCGTCGACGAGGAGCATATCTGGTTCAAGTCGGACGCCGAGAGCGATCCCATCTGGGACGCGGAGCGCTGCGAGCGCTTCACCTTCACCGGCAAGGACGGCCGCACCGAAACGATGAACTATCGGCGCGGCCCACTCGACGTCTATGACGATGCCGAGGCGATGCAGCGCTGGGCCGGCCTCGCGCTCGAGGCTGGGCTCAGGTCCGCGGCGAAGAAGAGGCCGCGGAAGAAGGCCTGACAAGGACCACCTGGAGCGCCGCCGCGAAGATCAGGGCTGCCCAGGCGATGCCGATGCCGGGCGCCAGCAGGCGCGGATCGATGAGGCCGGCCAATGCGACGGCCGCGGCGGCGATCATCGCCATGCCGTGCCAGCGCGTCGCATCCCGTCTGCGCGCGAGCAGGATGCCGAGGCAAGCGGCGGCTGCGGCGAGCAGCGCGAACTTTGCGCGCACGAGCCAGAAGAGCATGTCGATCTGCCCCTGCTCGCCGGGGAGGGACGCGGTGATTGCGAACAGGATCTGGTCTTCCGCCTGGTCGCATATGGCCGCCACGATCGCGGCGAGCGCGGCGGCTGCGGCCAGCCGCCGGCCCGACCCGCTCAGCGCCCAGGCCGCGAGCAGCTGGAACAGTGTGAAGGCCGGAATGTAGCCCCACATGTCGAGGCGGTTGACCTCGTCGAACGCCGACGCGAGTGTCGAACGGCAGGGCTCCGCGCCGAACAGCGCTTCAACTTCGTCGACGTTGCGCACCCACTCGAAGCGGATCATCGGCGCGGGGCTCTTCACGCCGTCGCACGCGCGGACCCCTTCGACACCGCCGATGATGACGGTGAGCGCGACCACGATCAGCCCGGCCGCAAGGCAGAGGATCCAGGCCGCGCGGGTGCTCATCTGGGCTGGGGCCGGAAGGCGCGGCGCACTTCCTCCGTGCCTTCGATCGACGGCAGGAAGCGCGGCTCGAGCCGCTTCTGGGACGCCTGCTCATAATCGAAGCCGAGCGAGAGGATCAGTGCGTCCGCCCATTTCGGACCGATGAAGCTGAGGCCCACCGGCATGCCGCGCACGGCGCCCATCGGCACCGTGAGGTGCGGATAGCCGGCCACCGCCGCGAGCCCGCCGGCGCCCCCGCCGGGATATTGATCGCCGAGCACCGAATCGATCTTCCATCCCGCCGAGGTGGTGGGACCGACCAGCGCGACGACATTGTTGTCCTTCAGCATCTTGTCGATGCCGCTCGGCCCCGCGAGCTGCCGCGACAGCGCCCGCGCCGCGATATAGTCGGTGTCCTGCAGACCCTTGGTGGCCTCGGCCTGCTCGAAAATGTCCTGGCCGAAGAGCGGCATCTCGACCGCGGCATTCTCCTTGTTGAAGGCGATGAGGTCGGTCAGCGTGCGGGTGCGGACGGTCGGCGGCGTGGTCGCGAGATAGGCGTTGAGGTCGGCCTTCAGCTCGGTCAGCAGCACCTGGAATTCATTGCGGCCGATCTCGCCGCGCTCCTTGAACTCCTTGATCTCGACCAGGATCGCACCCTCGTTCATCAGCGTCCGCAGCGCCTCCTCGAAGGCTGGGTCGGTGCCGAAGCCGGTTGCGAAGCGCATCACCCCGATCCGCTTGCCGCGCAGGGAATTGTCGGAAAGCGTCGCCGCATAGTCGCTCTTGCGGGCGTCCGCGTCGCGCGTCGCGGGATCGGCCGGGTCGGTGCCGGCCATTGCGGTCAGCACCATCGCAGCGTCCCGAACGTTGCGGGTCATCGGTCCCGGCGTGTCCTGGCTGTGGCTGATCGGCACGATGTGGGTGCGGCTGACGAGGCCGACGGTCGGCTTGAAGCCGACGATGCCGCTCACCGCCGCCGGGCAGGTGACCGAGCCGTCCGTCTCGGTACCGATCGCCGCCGGGGCCATGCCGGCCGCCACGGCGACGCCGCTGCCGGTCGAGGAGCCGCAGGCGTTGCGATCGAGCGCATGGGCGTTGCGCGTCTGCCCGCCGACCGCGCTCCAGCCGGAGATGGAGTCGCTCGAGCGGATATTCGCCCACTCGCTGAGGTTGGTCTTGCCGACGATCACCGCGCCCGCCTGCCGCAGCCGCGCCACCAACGGCGCGTCGCGGCCGGTGACGTTCTCCTTGAGCGCAAGGCTGCCGGCGGTGGTGGGGAGGGGGCCTCGCGTCTCGATATTGTCCTTGACCAGGATCGGCATGCCGAACAGCGGCCCCCGCGCCATTCGGTTACGGTCCATCGCCCGCGCTTCATCGAGCGCCGTCGGCTCGACTGCGATCACGGCGCGGGTCAGCGGGTTGATCGCGTCGATCCGCTCGAGCGCGTAACGCGTCCGTTCCTCCGCACTCGCGGTGACCGGCGGCGGCGCTGCCGGACCGATGGCGACCGGCGCGACCTGGGGCGCCGCCGTCTGGCAACCGGCGAGGAGGATGGTGGTGGCGAGCAGGGTAGTGCGGAGCATCTGTGTCATCCTCACAGCGGGGCGAGCAAGGCGTCGAGAGTGGAGGGGCCGGTGCCGACCTTCTCCAGGACGGGATAGCGCAGGCCCTGATAATAAGGCACCGCGATCGTGCGGTAGAGGTCACCCTTCTTCACCAGCAGCTGGATCGGAGTCTTGCCGCCCTTGGCCGCGGTGATGGCGCCCTTCAGATCGTCGTTGGAATAAGCGCGGCCGTTGATGGCGACGATGCGGGTGCCCGAGGTGACGCCTTCGTTGAAAAGCGGCGAATCCCAGGCGACGCCGGTGATGTCACCGTCTTTCCCGATCGTGATGCCGAGCGTGTAGGTGAGGTCGAAGACCTCTCGGTCCTTTTCGCGCGAGGTGAAATAAGCGGTCGGCGTCTCGCGGTAGACCAGCCGGTAGCCGCCCCGCTGGATCCAGTCGAGCGGCGGCTTGCCGGTCTGGTTGACGCGCGTGCCGAGATAGCTGGCCCAGTCGAAGGGCGTGATCGCGTTCAGCGTCCGCACCACATCCTCGAACGTATAGGGATTGATGCCCTGGTCGCCCGGATTGACGCCGAAGAAGGCGCGGGCGAAGTCGTCGATCGAGCGCTCGCCCCGAGTGCGCTCGCGGATGATGCTGTCGACGTCGAGCCAGATCAGCATCCCCTCGCCATAATAATCCTCGCCGCGATGGTAGCTCGGGAACGCCTTGGGCCGGCGGGCGCCGACGATCGGGTCCAGCGTGGTGTCGATCAGCGGGCGCCAGCTCCGCCCTGGCTGGGTGTCGTAATAAGCCGCGTTGCGGGCGAGTTCGCCGAGCACGTCCTCCTTTGGCATCATCCCGGAACGGGCGGAGAGGATGTTGCCCCAGAATTGCGTCTGGCCCTCGTACACCCAGAGCAGGCTGTTGCCGATCGGCGTCTGGTAAGTCGGTTGCCAGCTGTCGGCGCCGCGGCGATATTTGCCGTCCCAGCTATGGTTGAACTCGTGGGCCAGTAGGTCGCGCCCGGCCGAGCCTTTATCCCACTCGGTAAAGTAAGTGCGCGGGTGGCTGTTTTCCGAGGAGCGGAGATGCTCCAGCCCGATGCCGCCGAGTGTGTCGGTGAGCGCGAGCAGGAACTCGTACTCGTCGTAATGGGTGGCGCCGTAGAGCTTCTTGATCTGCTCGACCAGGCGGCGGTGGGCGGCGAGCTGCTCGGGCGTGGCGGCGAGATCCGCGGGCCGATCGGCGAAGATGTTGAGGTTCACGTCCTCCGCCAGCTTCTCCTTCCGATAATAGCGGCCGGCAAACATCGGCGAGTCCACCAGCGTCTCGTACGAGACCGGCTTGTAGGCGATGCGGTCGCCGCGGCGGCTCGCCACGTCCAGCGACGTGGCCGCCTGCCAGCCGGCGGGCAGGGTGATGCTCGCCTGGATCGGGATGTTCCGCGTGAAATAGCCGGCGGGATAGAGCGACATCTTCTCCCACTGCACGTTCAGCATGTCGGGCGTCATGACGATGCGGCCTTGGTTCGGTTCGGTCGGCGATAGGTGCTGGAACTCGACCTGCACTTCGCGCACCCCTGCCGGCACATCGATATGGAAGGCGTAGACGTCGGCTGGATCGCGCATCCAGGCAATCGGGCGGCCGTTGCCGGTGACCTTGAGCCCCGCGATCGAGGAGATCGGCCCGCGCGGCGCGTGATTGCCGGGCAGCCATTCGGGATAGAGCAGGGTCAGCGGTCCCGGTCCTGCGACAGGGACGGTCTGGCGAACGCGAAAGATGGCGCGGGCGGTGTCGCGCGCGTCGACGTCGATCGTCACTGTGCCCGGATAGGCGATGTCCCGCGGCGCCGGGATAGGTTCGGGCCTGGGAAGCGGCTGCGGCCGGCTGTCCTGGACTTGGGCGAGTGCGGGGAACGAAAGCGCGACCGCGAGCGCGGTCAGGAGGGCGTGACGCAAGGCGACTCTCCGAAACTGTTCTGCGACAGCCGGATGGAGGAATGTTTCTTGATCGTCCAGTGCGTTGCGCCGCCGTGACGCCCGCGCTCAGGCGGCCTTTGCCGCTTTGGCCCGTTCGATGCTTTCGGCAATCACCCGGCAGGCTTCCTCGCGGCCGAGCCAGGTGCCGACCCGCACCCACTTTTCCGGCTCCAGATCCTTATAGTGGGTGAAGAAATGCTCGATCTGCTGCTTGACGATCTGCGGCAGGTCGTCGGCCTCCTCGACATTCTGGTAATAAGGGAAGGTGGTGTCGACCGGCACCGCCAGCACCTTCTCGTCGCCGCCCGCTTCATCCTCCAGCAGCAGCACCGCGATCGGCCGCACCCGCACCACGCAGCCGGGGATGAAGGGGGAGCGCGCAACCACCATCACGTCGAGCGGGTCGCCGTCCGGCGACAAGGTGTGCGGGATGAAGCCGTAATTGGTCGGGTAGCGCATCGGCGTGTGGAGGATGCGGTCGACCCAGATCGCGCCCGATTTCTTGTCGAACTCGTATTTCACGGGCTCGCCGCCGACCGGCACTTCGATGATCACGTTGACGCTGTTCGGCGGATCGTCGCCGACGGGAATAAGATCGATGTTCATGATGGGCGCGGCCCTTAGAGGCGACGCGCTTCCCAGGCGAGCCAAAAATGCTAAGGCCCGCGCCCTATGGCGAAGGGACCGCAGAGGATCAGGGGCACCCAGGACATCTGGGGCGAGGAGGCCGACCGCTTCCAGCGCGTCGTCGAGACGTTCGACCGCGTGCGCCGCCTCTATGCCTTCCAGCGGATCGAGGTGCCGGTGTTCGAGGACACGCAAGTGTTCGCCCGCTCGATCGGCGAGACCACCGACATCGTCTCCAAGGAGATGTACACCTTCCCCGACCGCGGCGGCGACAGTCTGACGCTGCGTCCCGAATTCACCGCCGGCATCTGCCGCGCGTACCTGAGCGAAGGCTGGCAGCAGCACGCGCCGATCAAGGTCGCGACCCACGGCCCCGTCTTCCGCTACGAGCGCCCGCAAAAGGGCCGCTTCCGCCAGTTCCACCAGCTCGACGCCGAGATCATCGGCTCGGACTCGCCGCTCGCCGACGTCGAGTTGCTGACTCTCGCCGATCAGCTCCTCCACGAACTCGGCATCGCCGAGGGCGTGACGCTCCAGCTCAACACGCTGGGTGATGCCGAGACGCGCGACGCTTGGCGAACCGCCTTGATCGAGCATTTCGAAGCCCACCGCGCCGACCTGTCCGAGGACAGCCTCGCCCGCCTCGAAAAGAACCCGCTGCGTATCCTCGACAGCAAGGACCCGCGCGACCGCCCCGCCGCCGACACCGCGCCTTCGATTGACGCCTTCTTGAGCCCCGCCGCCGCAGACTTCTTCGCCGCCGTCACCGCCGGGCTGGACGCCGCCGGCGTTCAATGGACCCGCAACGCGCGCTTGGTGCGAGGCCTAGATTATTACCGCCACACCGCCTTCGAGTTCGTCACCGATCGCCTTGGCGCCCAAGGCACCGTCCTCGCCGGCGGCCGCTATGACGGCCTCATCGAGGCCCTCGGCGGTGCCCACACGCCCGCCGTGGGCTGGGCGGCCGGCATCGAGCGGCTGGCGATGCTAGTAAGCGCGTCCCACCGCCTGGGTCAGGAACTGGCTGTAATCCCGCTGGGCGAAAAGGCTGAGGCTGTCGCACCTGGGATCGTCGCCCAGCTTCGCAGGTCCGGCAACTCAGTAGAAGTTGCCTATAAGGGCAACCTCAAGAAACGCATGCAGCGTGCGAACGCCGCTGGCGCGGTATTGGGAATCATTTTTGGGGAAGACGAGCTCGCGAGTGGCGAAGTGTCTCTTAAGAACCTTGTCACTGGCGAGCAGCAGCGAATGACAGTCGAGAGGCTCTATGAGACTGTTTCGCTAGCTGTTGCTCATGCGCTCTTCCAGCGGGATGGCGCGCCCAATCATAATAGTTCGCCTCGGGGTTTTGCTGGCAGAGAGATCGAGGCATGACCTCGATCTCGGCCGAACGCATAGCCGCCATCGAGGCGCGGAAGGACGAGATTCAGAACGCCATGTCGGCGCCGAACCTCGCGCCCGACGCGTTCGTGAAGCTGTCACGCGATTATGCGGAGATCGAGCCGGTCGCGGCGGCGGCGCGGGAAGTGCGGCGGTTGCGCGCGGAGCTCGAGGTGCTGAATGGCATGATCGAGGATCGCGAGGCGGAAACCGATATTCGCGAGCTTGCTGCCGAGGAGGCCGAGGATATCCGCGGGCGCCTGCCCGAGGCGGAGCGGGCGCTGGCTTTGAAGCTGCTGCCGAAGGATGCCGCCGACGAGCGCGCGGCGATGCTCGAGATCCGCGCCGGCACCGGTGGCGACGAGGCGGCTCTGTTCGCCGGCGACCTGTTTCGAATGTATCAGCGGTACGCCGAGACGCAGGGCTGGCGGGTCGAGCTCATCTCGGCGAGCGCGTCCGACGTCGGCGGCTACAAGGAGGTGGTCGCCTCCGTAACCGGCCAGGGCGTGTTTGCGCGGCTCAAGTTCGAGAGCGGCGTCCACCGCGTTCAGCGCGTGCCGGCGACGGAGAGCGGCGGGCGCATCCACACCTCGGCGGCGACCGTCGCGGTGCTGCCGGAGGCCGAGGATGTCGACGTGCAGATCGACGAAGCCAAGGATCTGCGGATCGACGTCTATCGCTCGTCGGGACCGGGCGGGCAATCGGTCAACACCACCGACAGCGCGGTGCGGATCACCCACCTGCCGACCGGCCTCGTCGTCATCCAGCAGGACGAGAAGTCGCAGCACAAGAACAAGGCCAAGGCGCTCCGGGTGCTCCGCACGCGCCTTTACGAGGCTGAGCGGGAGCGGCTGGCGAGCGAGCGCGCCGGCGCGCGCAAATCGATGGTCGGCTCCGGCGACCGCTCCGAGCGTATCCGCACCTACAATTTCCCGCAGGGGCGGGTGACCGATCACCGGATCAACCTGACGCTGCACCGGCTGCCGGAAATCCTGCAGGGCCAGCTCGACGAGCTGATCGGCGCCCTCATCGCCGAGGATGAAGCCGACCGCCTGGCGAGCCTGGATGAAGCCTAACCCCCTCCCGGTTTTCCGGGAGGGGGAAGGAGGTGGGCCGAGCAGCTCAGCTGCTCGGTTCTTTGGCGGTGTCAGAAAGAAACTCGCCTTCGGCTCGTCCCACCCCCGGCCCCTCCACGAAAGCCGGGAGGGGAGATGAGGGTTCGAGAGGCTCTTGCCGGCGCCACACACCGTATTGCGCCGCACAGCGACACGCCGCGGCTCGATGCCGAATTGCTCATGTCACATGCGCTGGGCACCGAGCGTGAGGCGATGCTGCTGTCCCGGCTCGACGATGCGGCGCCTGCCGCCTTCGACGTGCTGGTAGAGCGCCGTAAGGCCGGCGAGCCCGTCGCCTACATCACCGGCCGCCGCGCCTTCTGGACGATCGAGGTGGAGGTCGGCCCGGGCGCGCTCATCCCGCGGCCGGACAGCGAGACGCTGCTGGAGGCGGCAGTGGAGCGGTTCGGCGAGGCGGGGCCTGCGACGATCCTCGATCTCGGCACCGGGCCGGGATCGCTCCTGCTCGCGGCGCTCGACCAGTGGCCCCGGGCGAGGGGGCTAGGGGTTGATCGGTCCGAAGAGGCGCTGGCGATGGCTCGGCGCAATGCGGAGCGGCTTGGCGTCGGCGGGCGAGCCGAGTTTCGGCTGGGCGACTGGGCTGAAGGGCTGGACCGGCGCTTCGATCTGATCCTTTGCAACCCGCCTTACGTCGAGACAGGTGCCGAGCTGCCGCGCGACGTGTCGGAGTGGGAGCCGCACGAGGCCCTGTTCGCCGGCGCGGACGGGCTCGACGATTATCGCCGCCTCGCGCCCGAGATTCCGCGCCTGCTCGCCCCGGGCGGCATCGCCTGCATCGAGATCGGAGCGATGCAGGAGGCGGCAGTGACGGCGCTGTTCCTGGGCCGGAATCTCGCCGTCCGCACCCGCCGGGACCTCGCCGGACACCCCCGCTGCCTGATCGTCTCCGCTTGATCCAGTTCAGCGCGTTTTCCGCTTGGATTTCTCCCCCGGAATAGTTACATAGTCGTCAGGGACGGGGCCTAGCACAGCCATGGAAGCGTGAGGCCAACCGTCGCCGACCCCCGATTGCTTAGACGTCTTTGACGGTCCTGGCGTGAGGAGGCGGGAGCCGCAATGCGGCCGCCTGCCGGAGGTCGTGCTACATAAGGCCGGGACGGGCCCGGTCGATGGAGTGGCTTGATAATAGACCACCTGTGAGGACCTACGTTTGATCAACAACCGACAGAACGGCCGCCGGCGCGGTCGTGGCGGCGGCCCCCGCTCGCCGAACAATGCGCCGAACCCGGGCAACAGGCAGGACAACCGCTCGCGCGGCAATGCCGCCCAGCTGCATGAGAAATACAAGGCGCTGGCGCGGGATTCCCAGCTTTCCGGCGATCGCGTGCAGACCGAATATTATCTCCAGTTCGCGGACCATTATTTCCGCGTCTTGAACGAGAACCGCTCCCGCTTCGAAGAGCAGCGCCCGCGCCGCGACGACTATATGTCGGATGAGGACGAGGACCAGGACGACAATTTGGCCGCCGATGGCGACGAGGACCGGAACGAGCGACCGCAGCGGGAGGATCGCCCGCAGCGCGAATATCGCGAGCAGCGCCCCGAACGGGCCGAGCGCGTGGAACGTGCCGAACGTCCGGAAGGCGACCGGTTCGAGCGCAACGGCGCCGAGCAGACCCAGAGCCGCCGGCGTCCCCGCCGCGATCGGAATGACGAGCCGCGGGAAGAGCAGGCGGAGGAGCGTATTTCGCTCGACGTGCTGCCGCCGGCGATCGCTCCAGACGTGGTCGAGGCTGCCAAGGCCCCGCGCCGCCGCGCCCGCCGTCCGCGCCCGGAAGGCGATGCCGAGATCGCACCCGCGGCCTGAGGCAAAGCATCGAGTTCAAGGAGGCGGCGGTTCGAAGGGATCGCCGCCTTTTTCTTTGCGCGAAGCCTTCTCCCCTCCCGGAGTTTGGGGAGGGGCCGGGGGTGGGCTCTTTCCGGCCCAGAAGCTCGCGCATGCGCGCGAGCCCCACCCCTCGATCCCCTCCCGCAAATGCGGGAGGGGAGGTTGGACTGTGCCTGCTAAGCCACAGTGGCGGCGCGTTTTCCGCCGACCGTTGACTCATGTTGTGACAATGTAACATGCTCCCGCTCATCTGTGAGGAGCCGTCATGCGTCACGTCCTGCTGCTTAGCGCCTTCGCCCTGCCTGCCGCCGCCCTTGCCCAAGCCGGGCCGGGCAATCTCGCCGTCACCATCTACAACGAGAATCTCGCGCTGGTGCAGGACACGCGGCAGCTGAACCTACCCTCCGGCAGGTCGCGGCAGGAGTTTCCGAACGTGTCCGGCCAGATCCAACCGGAGACGGTGACGCTCGGCGCGTCGGACGTGTCGATCGTCGAGCAGAATTTCGACTTCGACCTGCTCTCGCCGCAGAAGCTGATGGAGAAAGCTGTCGGCGAGGAGATCACCCTGGTGCGCACCAACCCCGCCACCGGCGCCGAGGAGCGCGAGCGGGCGCGCGTGCTGGCGGTGAATGGCGGGGTCGTCCTCCAGATCGGCAACCGGATCGAGGTGCTGCGCGATGACGGGCTGCCGGTGCGGGTGATCTTCGACAAGGTGCCGGAGAATCTGCGTGCCCGGCCGACGCTGTCGGTGACGCTGGAGAGCAGCCGCGGCGGCACGCGGCCGGTGACCTTGAGCTACCTGACCGGCGGCATGGGATGGAAAGCCGATTACGTCGCCTTGTTCGACGAGCAGAAGGGCGTGATCGACGTCCAGGGCTGGGTGACGCTCACCAACCAGACCGGCACGACCTTTGACAATGCCGACACCTTGCTCGTCGCTGGCAATGTCGCCCAGCAGCCGCAGAATTATTACGATCCGCGCCGGGCGCGCATGGGCTATCCGCCTCCCCCGCCTCCGCCGCCGCCTCCCGGAAATCGTCCGGGCACCGAGACGCCGGGACGCGAGAGCCTCGGCGACTTCTACCTCTATCCGCTCAAGGAGCGGACCACGATCGCCAACCATCAGACCAAGCAGGTCAGCTTCCTCGACGTCACCGGCGCGACCGCGCGCCGCGCCTTCGTGTTCCGCAATGGCTGGCTGCAGACCCAGGACCAGGCGACGAGCGCGTCCAGCGTGCTGCAATTCTCGAGTTCGCGGAATGCGGGACTGGGCGACGCGCTGCCCGCAGGCACGGTCCGCGTCTACATGAAGGACGCGCGCGGCAACGCCCAGTTCGTCGGCGAGAACCAGATCGGGCACACGCCGATGGGCTCGGACATCGCCATCGCCACGGGCGAGGCGTTCGACGTGAAGGTCCAGCCGGTGATGGAGCAGCGGGAGCGCGTGAACTCCAGCCGCTGGCGCACGACGATGCGCTACACGCTCACCAACGCCAGCCCGCGCGCCGTCACGGTCGACCTCATCCAGAGCGGCTTGTGGGGCGACACCCGGATCACCCAGGAAAGCCAGACGAGCACGCGCCGCTCGGCGGACGAGGCTTTGTGGCGCGTCACCGTCCCGGCCAACGGCGAGGCCACCGTCACCGCCACCTTCGACACGCGGTTCTAAGCGGCTGAGGTAAGGCCCCATGCCCCTCCATCCGTTCGCCCTGAGCCTGTCGAAGGGCTGTCCTACATTCTTCCGGCGTAGGAAGAAGGGCAGGGCTTCGACAAGCTCAGCCCGAACGGGGTTGGGGGCGCTGGCACTCGCATTTAGCGCGCCCGCCGCAGCCCAGACCATCGCCACCTCGCCAGCCCCCCAGCAGGTCGGCGTCACCGTCTACCGAGCGCCGCAGCGCCCGGCGAGCGAGCCGATGAACCTCAATTGGCTGAACGGGTTCGCCTTGATCACCGAGACGCGCCGCGTATCCATTCCTGCCGGCGAGGCGGACATACGCTTCGAAGGCGTCGCCGGCGGCATCCTCCCGGAGAGCGCGATCGTCACCGGCCTGCCCGGGGGCGTGGTCGAGAAGAACCAGGATGCCTACCTGCTCTCGCCCGGGAGCCTGATCGACGCGTCCCTCGGCAAGCGCGTGCACCTCCGCCGCACGTCGCGGGCCACCGGCGAGGTGCGCGAGGTGGAGGCGGTGGTGCGCTCCAGCGCGCAGGGCGGCGTGGTGCTGGAGACGGAGGCGGGCGTCGAGGCGCTGCGCTGCACCGGTTTGGCCGAGACCGTGACCTACGACCGCGTTCCGCCTGGCCTCTCCGCCAGGCCGACTTTGTCGGTGCGGGTGCGAAGCGAGCGGGCGACCGAGGCGACCGTCACCCTTTCCTATCTCGCGAGCGGTTTCGACTGGCAGGCCAATTATGTCGGCGAGCTCTCCGCCGACGGCAAGCGGCTCGACCTGTTCGCCTGGCTCACTCTCGCCAATGCGGACGAGACCGGCTTCCGCGACGCCAGCACCAATGCCGTCGCCGGGCGCCTCAACCGCAGCTCGGGCCCGGCGATGCGCCCACGCGCCGAGCCGCTGCGGCTCGAATGCTGGCCAACCGGCACGACCAGCGACATCCCGCTGGAGGTCGTGAATGCCGAGGACATCATCGTCACCGGCTCGCGGGTTGTCGCCTACAATGTCGAGAATTTCGCGCCTGCGCCGCCACCCCCGCCGCCGCCTCCGGCTCCCGCGATGATGGCACAGCAGGAGGAGCTCGGAGATCTGAAGCTCTACCGGATCCCGGAGCCAGTCACGGTCGCCGCCAAGAGCCAGAAGCAGGTCGCCTTGCTGGAGCGCGAAGGAGTCAAGGTCCAGAGCCTCTACCGACAGCGCGTCTATGCCGGCGGCTCGGCACAGCCGTTGATGCGGGTGCTGACCACGCGTAATCGCAAGGAGGAGGGTCTCGGCCTGCCGCTCCCGGCCGGGCGGGTCGTCCTGTTCGGCAAGGGACGCGAGCGGCCGGTGCTGATCGGCCAGGGCTCTATGCGCGACAACAGCGTCGGTGAGGATGTCGAGATCGAGATCGGCACCGCCTCCGCCGTCACCGCCGAGCTGGTCAACCTGACGCCGGAGAGCCGCGGGGCGACCGATTGGCAGCTCACCGTCCGCAACCCGCACAATTATCCGGTTCGCTACGAGGCCGAATTCGAGACCGGAGGGGGCCGCGTGACGCCTGAGGGAAGCTTCGCCCGGCGCGACGGTCGCCCGCTTTGGGCGGTGACGGTGCCGGCGAATGGAAGCACGACGCTGCGCTACGCGCTCACGCCGCAATAGCCGAGAGATGTTAGACTGTCGGCAGCGCTCGCGGCCGATGCTCCTCGTCGAGCGCGACGAAGGTGAACAACGCCTCCGTCACCTTCACCTCCTTGCTGCCGCGGTCGCGGGTCGCGATCACCTCGATGCGGATGCTGATCGAAGTGCGACCGGTCCGCTCGATCCTGGCGAAGACCGAGATGATGTCGTGGAGCAGGATCGGCTCGATGAACTCCATCGCGTCGATCGCCACCGTCGCGACGGGCCCCTGGGCGCGGTGCGAGGCGACGATGCCGGCGGCGATGTCCATTTGGCTCAGCACCCAGCCGCCGAAGATATGGCCGTTGGCGTTGATGTCGCCGGGACGCGGGACGACCCGCAGGATCGGTTCGTCCTTACCGAAGGTCATGCTCGTCCTCGTGGCTCTGGGCGGCTTCGTCATGGCCGCTATGGCTGCTGAAATAGGCAAGGCCCATCAAGGCCGTGCCGAGCAGCACGGTGAAGAAGACGCCGGCGATCGTCGCGACGACCATATGGACGCTGAGGAAGGCGCCGGTGAGCTGCAGATAAAGCAGCGCGAGCACGACCGCGATCACGGCGGCCGCGATCATCCAGCTCATCAGCGCCTTGTAGCGCGCCCAGGCCTGGGCGCTTCGCTCCAGCCCTGCCGGAGTGGGATCATGTTTGGGCATGCTTCCATTTGGCGTTGGCGCATGTGATCATCAAGGCTTGAGTCGGCGTAGAAAAGAACGAGGAGGCCGAGCATGACGATCGCCGCAATCATCGCGGGGAGGCAGCACCAGGTGCTGAGCGTCACCTGCGACACCCCGGTCCGGGACGCGATCAGGCTGCTCGCCGAGAACAAGATCGGCTCGCTCCCGGTGCTGCGCGACGACAAGGTCGTCGGGATCATGTCCGAACGGGATATCATCTACTGCCTGGCAAGCGATGACGCGGCGATGCTCGACTGGACGGTCGAGCGGATCATGACCTCGCCGGCGATCACGGTGACCAAGGACGTGCAGGCGCTCGCGGCGCTCTCGCAGATGACCCGCAAGCGCATCCGCCACCTGCCGGTGGTGGAAGGCGAAAAGCTGATCGGTATCGTCTCGATAGGCGACCTCGTCGCCTACCGGATCACGCGCATCGAGCAGGAAGCCGAAGCGATGCGCGCCTATATCCAGAGCGCCTAGCGGCCGAGGCCGAAGCGGGGGAGAAGGCCCGCGCGCGTCGATTCGAGCACGGCGGTGACCTCGTGGCGGACGGGGTGCTTCACGACATAGATGACAACAAGCCAGCCGACGCATCCGGCTGCGGCCGCCGCGGCGAGCGGGAAGAAGTCGAGGTCGGCGGGTGACGACCAGCGCCAGTAGACGAGCAGCAAAGGCGCGACCGTGGCCAGCGTTGCCGCAAGGCTCTGCAGATAGACGAGCAGCATGTCGCGCCAGCGGAACGCCACGAGCCGGCGCATGAAGCCGGCATAGATGGAGAACCAGACGAGGCCGTAGCCGATCCGCGAGGCTGCCGCCCATTCGACGCTCCACAGGCAGGCGAGGGCGAGCAGGCCGACCGAGGCGGCGGTATCGAGGAGGTTGAGCTGCAGCAGCCGCCGCATCCGGCCGAGCAGGATCGGCAGATCCATGTGGAGCGGCAGCGCGGTGAACGGGATCTCGCTGAGCGCGATCCAGACCAGCAAGGGCGCGACCGCCGCCCAGCGCTCGCCGAACAGCATCAGCACCAGCGGCGTCGAGGCGGCGGCGAGGAAGGCCATGGCTGGCCAGGTGGTGCCGCTATAGCCGGCGACGACGCGCAGATAGGGCGGCGCGAGCGGCTCGCCCGAATCGCGGATGCGGGCGAAGGCGGGATAGAAGACGCTGCCGATCGCGCCGCTCACCAGCTGCCGCAGCTGGCCGGCGAGGCCGACGGCGCGTCCGTAAAGACCGACCGCGGTGATGCTCAGCATCCGGCCGATGATGAGCTCCGGGCTGCGCATCCCGACCGCGCCGCTCATGTAGAGCAGTGAGGCGCCGGACCCGAATCGCAGGATCGGCCTCGCGCCGGCAAGGCCGAGCGAGAATGGCGCACGGCCGCTTCGCCATTGGCCGAGAATCGCCCGCGCCGCTTGCTGCGCGACGGTCGCCCAGGCCAGCGACAGCGCGGAAAAGCCGAGCGCCGCGAGCGCCAGCGCTGTTCCGGCCTGGGCGAGGGCGGCGCCGACGTTGACGACGAACAGCGACCGGAAGTCGAGCTCCCGCTGCAGCAGCGCGCTCGGCACGATCGCGAACGGGACGATCAGATAGGATCCGGCCACTACGACGAGAATCGGCAGCAGGCGCGGATCCTCGTAGAATCGGGCGGCGGGCAAGGCGAGGGCGAGGATGACGAGGCCGACGCCGAGCGCGAACAGGATCGACACCGAGAAGGCGCTGCGGATCTGCGATTCGCTGAGGTTCGGCTCGCCGGCAATGTAACGCGTGATGCCGAAATCCTGGAGCGCGGAGACCAGCATCGCCGCCGACAAGGCGATCGAGAAGAGTCCGACCTCCTCCGGGCTGAGGAAGAAGCGGGCGATGAGCACGCTGCTGACGAATTGCGCTGCGAACACAGCATATTGGCCGGTGAGGGACCAGAGCGCGGCGTGCCGGACGGACATCAGTGCGTCGCCAGCGCTGCAGCCAGACGGAGCGCGCGCCCAGGCTCGCCGATCTTCACCAGCCGGCCGGCCGTGCGCCAGAGCCCGTCCTTGGCACCGCCCGCCCGCACATGGTCGAGCAGCAGGTCGAATCCCTCGCCGCGAAGTGCGATCGGGGAATAGACGATCGACTTCGCCAGCTTCCGGCGTATCGAATCGGCGAGGCCGGGGCGGCCGAACAGCGCGTCGACCTCATCCACCGCCGGCAGCGTCTCCAGCCCTTCCGTCGGATCGGGGCGGCCGGCGATTCGCTCGAGATGGGCGGCGAAGGCGATGGCGGCGCCGATCTGCTGGGCGGTGACGTGACGCTCGCTGATCTGCCCGTCGGTATGGCGGTAGCGGACGAGCCGCTCGGGTATCGAGCAGATCCGCGTCCGCTCCGACAGCCGCAGCCAGAGGTCGTAATCCTCGCAATGGCGGAAGGCGGCGCGGTAACCGCCCGCCTCGCGCACCAGGTCCCGGCGCATCATCACCGATGTGTGGCAGAGCAGCGTCTGGGTCTCGGCGACGGCGAGGAGCTGCTCGTGAGCAGTGGGCGGATCGGGAAAGACGCCGTGCCACGGGCTGCCGTCCTCGACGATGTCCGTGGACCAGGTGCCGACGACACCATGATCCGGATTGGCGTCGAGGAAGGCGAGCTGGCGCTCGAATCGCTGCGGCAGCGACACGTCGTCGGCGTCCATCCGCGCGATCAGCGGCGCCTGCGCTTCCCCGATCAACCGGTTGAGGCTCGCGATTAGACCCCGATTCTCCTGCCGCAGGATGCGGATCCGCTGGTCCCTGGCCGCATAGGATTCGAGGATGTCGCTGCTGCCGTCGGTCGAGCCATCGTCGACGATCAGGAACTCGAAGCTGCCGAAGCTTTGGGCGAGGATGCTCTCCACCGCCTCGGCCAGGAATCGGGCGCTGTTATAGACGCTCATGGCAACGCTGATCGCCGGCACGCTCATCCGCCCGCTGCACTTTCCCAGACACCGCGCCGCGACCTTGCAAAGCGCCTGCGCCCTCATAGGCTTAGGCGGTGAAGAAGCGATTACCCAATGGCGCGAAGCTAAGGTCTTGAAGGGGCGCTGAAACTTTTTTGAAACATCGCCCTTGCGCGCAAAAAATGGGCGGCTATATCGCCCTCCGTCGGCGTCGCCGGGCGGTTCAACCGCTCCTCAAGAGGCACCGGCGATCTTTGAAATGAGAGAAATGCAAAGGCCATTGACGGCAGGTTTCGACCCGCCCATATGGCCGCCTCCGACGCGGCGGGCGGGATCTTCCCAAGCGACGCGGCGGCGAAGGCTTTTCGAAAAAGCCTTTCGGATGAAGTGCTTGACGGACGCTTTTGGCGCTCCTATCTAGGCTTCAGGCGAGCGGGACAGGCCATCC
>JAESGY010000146.1_pt1:0-2500 | contig 57459 bp, 56 predicted proteins | sample 9269841 | NCBI WGS metagenome assembly JAESGY01 (sample SAMN17022865, study PRJNA683097) | algae metagenome | isolation source: Spirirestis rafaelensis WJT71-NPBG6 and co-occurring heterotrophs from... | place: USA: Pinto Wells, Joshua Tree National Park, Colorado Desert, CA | collected... | reverse complement strand
GTGGCTGATCCTCGGATCGGCTGCGACGGGTAGCGCTCGAGGCAAGCAAGGCCTCGCTGCAGCGCCCGGCACTCCAACGACAACCGAGTTCCAAATCTGTCGTTGGTGGTGTGGATTCTCAAGCGTGAGGTAAGGGCAATTGGTGGATGCCTTGGCATACACAGGCGATGAAGGACGTGGCACGCTGCGATAAGCTGCGGTGAGAGGTGAGCACTCTTTGACCCGCAGATTTCCGAATGGGGAAACCCACCTTCACCAATTATCTCGCTTCAGCTTCGGCTGACGCGGGGTAATTGGTAACGAAGGTATCACCATGGTGAATAAAATAGCTTTGGTGAAGCGAACCCGGAGAACTGAAACATCTCAGTACCCGGAGGAAAAGACATCAACCGAGATTCCGTTAGTAGTGGCGAGCGAACGCGGACCAGGCCAGTGCCTGATATTCAACTAGCAGAACACTTTGGAAAGAGTGGCCATAGCGGGTGACAGCCCCGTATGCGAAAGTGATGTATCAGGACTTGAGTAGGGCGGGACACGTGTAATCCTGTCTGAACATCGGGGGACCACCCTCGAAGCCTAAATACTCGTGTATGACCGATAGTGAACAAGTACCGTGAGGGAAAGGTGAAAAGCACCCCGATGAGGGGAGTGAAACAGTACCTGAAACCGGTTGCCTACAAGCAGTGGGAGCTCCCTTGAGGAGTGACCGCGTACCTCTTGCATAATGGGTCTGTGACTTAATGTATCAAGCAAGCTTAAGCCGATAGGTGTAGGCGCAGCGAAAGCGAGTCTGAATAGGGCGACAGAGTTTGATGCATTAGACCCGAAACCCGGCGATCTAGGCATGACCAGAGTGAAGGTGGGGTAACACCCACTGGAGGCTCGAACCGATTAACGTTGAAAAGTTACCGGATGAGTTGTGTTTAGGGGTGAAAGGCCAATCAAGCCGGGAAATAGCTGGTTCTCCGCGAAAACTATTGAGGTAGTGCCTCGGACGAACACCGATGGGGGTAGAGCACTGGATGGGCTAGGGGGCCGCGAGGTCTACCAAACCTAACCAAACTCCGAATACCATCGAGTGATATCCGGGAGACAGACGGCGGGTGCTAAGGTCCGTCGTCAAAAGGGAAACAGCCCTAACCTACAGCTAAGGTCCCCAAGTCACGTCTAAGTGGGAAAGCATGTGGGACTTCCAAAACAACCAGGAGGTTGGCTTAGAAGCAGCCATCCTTTAAAGAAAGCGTAACAGCTCACTGGTCTAATTAAGAGGTCCTGCGGCGAAGATGTAACGGGGCTCAAGACGTGCACCGAAGCTTAGGGTGTGATCGTTTACGATCACGCGGTAGCGGAGCGTTCCGTACGCCTGTGAAGCGGGAGGGTAACCGACCGTGGAGGTATCGGAAGTGCGAATGCAGACATGAGTAGCGATAAAGGGAGTGAGATGCTCCCTCGCCGAAAGACCAAGGGTTCCTGCGCAAGGCTAATCCGCGCAGGGTGAGCCGGCCCCTAAGACGAGCCCGAAGGGGGTAGTCGATGGGAATGCGGTTAATATTCCGCAGCCTGGTGGTGTGTGACGGATCTCGTAAGTTGTCTCCTCTTATTGGATTGAGGGGGCCTCGAAGAGGTTCCAGGAAATAGCCCCACCGTATAGACCGTACCCGAAACCGACACAGGTGGTCTGGTAGAGTATACCAAGGCGCTTGAGAGAAGTGTGCTGAAGGAACTCGGCAAATTGCCTCCGTACCTTCGGAAGAAGGAGGCCCTCATGGTGCGCAAGCACTTTGAGGGGGCACAGGCCAGGGGGTAGCGACTGTTTAACAAAAACACAGGACTCTGCTAAGTCGGCTTCAAGACGACGTATAGGGTCTGACGCCTGCCCGGTGCCGGAAGGTTAAGAGGAGGGGTGCAAGCTCCGAATTGAAGCCCCGGTAAACGGCGGCCGTAACTATAACGGTCCTAAGGTAGCGAAATTCCTTGTCGGGTAAGTTCCGACCTGCACGAATGGCGTAACGACTTCCCCACTGTCTCCAGCACATGCTCAGCGAAATTGAATTCTCCGTGAAGATGCGGAGTACCCGCGGTTAGACGGAAAGACCCCGTGCACCTTTACTGCAGCTTCAGAGTGGCAGTGGAGAACAACTGTGTAGAATAGGTGGGAGGCTTTGAAGCCCCGGCGCCAGCTGGGGTGGAGCCACAATGTGAAATACCACCCTGTTGTTCTCTACTGTCTAACCTCGATCCATTAGCTGGATCAGGGACCCTCTGTGGCGGGTAGTTTGACTGGGGCGGTCGCCTCCTAAAGAGTAACGGAGGCGCGCGATGGTGGGCTCAGGCCGGTTGGAAACCGGCTGTTAGAGTGCAATGGCATAAGCCCGCCTGACTGCGAGACTGACAAGTCGAGCAGAGACGAAAGTCGGTCATAGTGATCCGGTGGTCCCTCGTGGAAGGGCCATCGCTCAACGGATAAAAGGTACGCCGGGGATAACAGGCTGATAACCCC
>JAESGY010000145.1_pt1 | contig 58288 bp, 52 predicted proteins | sample 9269841 | NCBI WGS metagenome assembly JAESGY01 (sample SAMN17022865, study PRJNA683097) | algae metagenome | isolation source: Spirirestis rafaelensis WJT71-NPBG6 and co-occurring heterotrophs from... | place: USA: Pinto Wells, Joshua Tree National Park, Colorado Desert, CA | collected 2006-08-15 | reverse complement strand
ACGATTAATCGTAGAAGCGTCTTTTGGGGCGTCGTCCTCTTCCGACATCATCTCTGCCCTTCGCTATGCGGGCGAGATGGCATGCTTCAGCACCACGCGGACAGAGTGTCGCCGCCCGGCCGCTAACCGCAAATCGGCCTTTCCGCCCGTGTCTGGATGGCTGCGCTGGGCCGTCTTCAGATGTCCTTAAGAGACACCTTCGATTCCACCCCGGTCACACGGACTGCCCTTGCGGGGACAGCGGGTAAGCCGCGCGATCCGGCACGAGGCCCAGACCCTGAAGGCCAGTTTATGGCGACAAAGGCATGTTGCAGAGTTGCACCCCTATAGAAAGGAACAACCTGCAACCGCTCCCTTCGGTCGCTCCGCTCCTCCCTAGCCTGCTCCCCAGGTGGACCGATGTTGCCTTCGGGACACCGCTGGGGACGCCAACGGCGGACGCTGCGAGGGGGGCGCAAGCAGCCCTCTGAGGGTCTCCCATGGCTCCCCTGAAACTCGCAACCATGGACCTCACCAAGACCCACAAGAGATGCCCCAAGGTCTCCCTCAGGGCACCATTCTATTGGCCAGCCTACGGCGTCATTCAGAGGGTGTCGTCAAAGGTCGATTCACTCTCCTCCTTCGCCGCACGGAAGATCGCCTTCGCCTCCTCCTTCTTGATCAGCCCCTCCCCGTAAACACGGAGCATCAAGCGACTAACCTTGGTCTTATCCGTGATACCGACAGAGAAGCCCGCATCCTGCTGCGTCGTGAATCGGCCACTCCTGACAGCCCGGACAAGCCGCTGGACCAGATCACCCTCGTCCTCCTCCGCCTCCCAAGTGGACCCGACCAGATTGAACACCCTGGGTACGAGCACCTGATCAGCCTTGGCCCTGAACTTGGTGAAATCCAGTTTGAACGAGGTCGCACCCATGGGTGACCCTTCAGGCTTCGTCAGCCCGATGATCACCTCGAAGGTCGTCGCAAAGGCCGTGCTACCCCGATAGCTGTTCCCGCCCTTGCTGGCATGGTGGACGAGGATGACCGCCACCCCGGTCTGCTTGAGGTCCATCAGAAAGTGCAGAACCGGCTTGGTCGCCTCTACGCTGTTCTCATCCCCCATCTTCTCCGTCAGCGTGGTCACGTTATCAAGGATGAGGAGGTCGATCTTATGCTCGACGATGTACGCTGATAGCTCGCGCTGGGTCTCCTCATCGCCGATGTCGTAGAAGCCCGTTCCCGGCTCCTGAAGCTGCCTTGCGCGGACCTCAATGTTGTCCAGTGCCGCCTCACGGTCGATCCCGTTGATACCAGCGGCCAGCGTGTTGAGTCGGTCAACGAGGTCCGCTCCACGCATCTCGCCATCGACGATCAGCACCTTGCGGCCACCCCGAGACTGCCACCCTGCGAAGCTGCCGCCACCAGCGACCAGGAGTACAAGGCTCAGACTGAGCATGGTCTTCCCCACGCCCGGCCCTGCCCAGATCATGGCCGACTCTCCGGTCATCAGCCATGGATCAATAAGGGCTTCCCGAGGCGGCCAAGTGCGGCCCGCAAGCTGCCGATAGGTGAACGCGCGAATGCCATCGTGCAGCGAAGGCTGCGCCGTTGTGGTGGTCATAGGATGTCCTGGGGGTCAGTCGTGGCTCAGGCTGGGATCAGCCCAAGCGATTGGTCCGGCTGCCGCCCATGGGGCTGAAGCGCCTTCCCTATCAGAGGTGGCCTCTAAACTATGCCTTCCAGGCGTGGCGGTCGGGTTTCTCTAAAAACAAAAATAAAATCAAATGTTTGTGCGTGTTCGTACACGTATCATTGTTTTTTCGCAGTGCTTATTGGATCCCGCTCGTAGCTACGTCAGATCGGCCTCCCGTGCTGCCATCAGGTACATCCACGGCCCATCCCAAGCAGCGCTCCTATGCATCACCATGCGTCCAACCCCAGGGCCGTCTACTCAGGCCCCTCCTGCGGCTCCGCATGGCCCGGCCTGTAAGAGGTCACCCAGCGTTCCTGAAGGTAGTCCGAGCAATCCACCAGATGGCCCGCATAGGCCACGACCGCCATGTTTGCCCCAGGCAGTGCCCTGATGACCTGTCGGACAGCCTCTTCATGGTGGTCCTGACACACTCCTGAGTGTCTCCCGGTGAGACTCTAGGGCGTTAGAGCACCGTGCAAGGAAGTGAACTCAACCCGAAAGAGCAACAGTTTAGCCTTGGTCCTGTGATCGGCTTCCAGGACATGCCATGAACCACATCGCCGAACGTCCTTACTCGACCACCTACAGCATCGGGGAACGCGGCGAACGCCCTTGGGGATCATGGGAACTGCTGGACGCTGGCATCGGCTACGTCGTCAAACGGATCACGGTGGAGCCCGGCAAGAAGCTAAGCCTCCAAAAGCACTTCCATCGTGCAGAGCATTGGGTCGTTGTGTCTGGGACCGCCTCCGTTACCCGCGACGGTGAGTTCTTGCTCCTGCGGGAAAGCGATAGTCTCTTCCTTCCGCTGGGCTGTGTACACCGTCTGGAGAATCATGGACCGTCCCCCCTGATTCTCGTTGAGGTGCAGACAGGCAGCTATCTCAGCGAGGATGATATTGTCCGACTGGAAGACGCCTACGGACGCACCTGACAAGGGCGGTCTCGAAAGCGGATAGATCACCCTTACGGGCTGCCTTCAGGAAGACTTCGGCTGCACCGCTATGCATCTCGGCCCACCCCTATCCGCGATCGGCAGAAGGGCGGCCTGCATTACCGCTTGGCTCCTGATGGCACCCAGGGCCTTCCAGAATGGGTGCCGCCTGTTGCCTGCCAGATTCAAGGGCAAACTCAGGGTGCCGATAAGCTCCTCCTCCAGCACCCAAGGTTCCGCCGTCTCCATCCAGACGATCCGCGCATGGCCTGCCATCCAGGCGTCCAGGCGCTGCTCACCGGGGTTGGTGAAGGTCTTCGTCTTTCCGCTACCTATGCGCCGCAGTTGGATGCCCAGGCGTTCGGCCAGAAGGCAGCCCAAGGTCAGCCTCAGGGTCGATCCTTCGGCATTGCCGGTAAGGTGGTACGAGATGCGCTGATGCAGGGTCGTCTTGCTGGCCGGTCTGCCGTTCCTGGGTGGTGCCTTTGGGGCAATGCCGACGTACAGCAACGTGAGGCCATCCATGGAGTGGCAGCCTTCGGTCGGCACCCCTGGCGGTATCTCATCGAAGTACCAAGCGTAGACACCGGGCTCCCTGGGCACCGGAGATGGCCCGGTCAGAACCTCAGCAACGGTGAAGAGGTGGGTGGGGTGTAGGAGGGTGACGCTGGGGTCTGCTCCACTATCCACTGCGGTCAATAGCTCTGCTTTCCGGGGATCACCCCACGAACCCCGCCCCTAGGCTCATCCACATCGCCCTTCCGTCTCGGGATGAGGTGGACATGAGCATGGTGGATGGTCTGCCCCGCGACTTCCCCGCAGTTCATGCCCACGTTGAACCCCTGCACGGTCCTGTCGGCTTCCATGATGGCCTGCCGGGCTTCGTCCATGAGGATGCTCAGGGCCCGGCGCTCAGGGTCGCTGAGGTCGAACCACGTGACTGCATGGCGTCTGGGGATGACCAGCGTATGCAGCGGTGTCACCGGGAAGGCATCCCGAAAGGCGACCGCGAGGCTGTTGCTGGCGATGACGCGGTCAGTCGCAAGCTCGCAAAACACGCACCCCGCCTGTTGCGCCTCCAGGCCATCCCTGACGGCCCGGAAGTCAGTCGCGTCCCGGTCGCCCTTGTTCGCGTTGCACTGCCAGCAGAGGGCCTGAAGGTTCTCCAGAGCATCCTTGCCGCCGTGCTTGCGGGGGACAATGTGGTCCACCTCTAGCGCCTTCTCTTCGGCTGAAGTGCCGCATAGCTCGCAGCGGAACTTGGCCCGCTTGAAGACCTCGTACCGGACGCTCCCGGAGAGATCGCCAAGGGCGGTCCTGCGGTGGTCGTAAGCCTTGGCCCCGCGCCGTTCGAGGTAGTCTGCCGCCTTGGCATCACAGATGGCGACAAGCTCGGTGCCTTCAGCTTCGGTCAGCGCCTTATAATCCATCTTAAGCTTAAGAGGCCAGCATGACGGCTCCCGCGCTAGCGTTGCCATTGTGTTCATTTTCCGAGCCACGGCATGGCGGCATCACTACAACTTCGTAGGCGCTACATCCGAACGAAGCAAACAAATGCACTATGACACTAATGAGATTACCTTTTCTTCGCAGATAGAAGCTATGAAGATGCCTGCCCGACAAAGGTTCATCCCGATTTGCATCACCCACAAAGTTGTAAACATCATCTCTTCTGCCCAAGAGGAGATCACGTAATGCATTACCGTTACAAGCATTGAGGCCTAACTCAGCTACAGCGTAGCAGTAGGCCATTTTCGCTAGAGAGAGCAAGAACGCGGTGTGATTCATGGGCGCTTGAGATGTCACGCCGGTTGCTCGTGATCCAGCCAAGCCCATGTTCACCATCTTTATGCTTACAGTAGTCAAACTCGAACCTCGGTCCTCACCCACAAGAAACCCAGGCGGCGGAAAACTAAGCAGAGAGAATATTGGTGGATGTTCTTCAGCTTGGAGCTGGTGGATAAAATCTGCCGCGTTATCTTCGGTAGCGTCGCCGAGTGCAACAGGTGGAAGTAGCTTCGGACCCTTGCCCGCTTTACGTCTCTTTAAGTCTAAGAGCACTCGCGGGACCAAGAAATCGGCATTTGCAGCTTTCTGCTCATACCGCTTATTTGCATGGCCATTGCAAGATAGGCAGGAAGCATCTTTAATAAGGAGCTCACCTGTCCCACTCAGCATCTTAGGTATGATGTGCTCATCCGTGAGCTTTTGACCATCAGGCAGGCTCATACAGAAGATGCATTTTCCTGGTGAAGGGTGGGTTTTGGGGGTGATCGCCTTGGATCGGGAGGGCTTAATGATCATAACCATTACGTTGTTTATAAGCCGATCATATTTTTCAAGTTGGATACAACCCGGTTAGGGGAAGGCCAGGGTTGGATCGGCGGGTTCTCACACGACCATGCCCTAGTGACTCGCCCAGAAACCTGCCGAAACTGTCTCACACGAATGGGTTTGGCAGTTTGGGACGTTCTGAATCAGAATCTCTCTGACCTTAGCGAGACAGGAGGGCAGGGATGCTGGTCGGATACGCGCGGACCTCCACGGTGGAGCAGGAGGCCGGGCTGGAGGCGCAGGAGCGGGACCTAAGGGCCGCAGGGGTGGAGAAGGTCTTCTCGGAGCGGGTATCCTCCATGGGCTGAAGGGCGCGGCTGGAGGCTGCCCTGGAGTTCGTCCGGGAGGGCGACACGCTGGTGGTCTGCAAGCCCGACCGCTTGGCCCGCTCTACCGGGGACCTCCTGACCCTTGTTGGTCGCCTGGAGGCCAAGGGCGTCGCCCTGCGGGTGCTGTCCATGGGCGGCAACGAAGTGGATACCCGGACCGCCACGGGCAAGCTCATGCTGACCATGCTTGGCGCCATTGCCGCCTTTGAGCGCGACCTGATGCTGGAGCGCCAGCGCGAGGGGATTGCCAAGGCGAAGGGTGATGGGAAGTACAAGGGCCGCGCCCCAACAGCCCGAAGGAAGGCCGCTGAGGTTCATCGCCTGAAGGCCGAAGGGGTTAAGCCAGCAACCATCGCAGAGCGGCTGGGGATCGGCAGGGCGAGCGTCTACCGGGTGCTGCGGGGCGATGGCCTGGGTACTGACTGACGTTCTCTGTAGCCCTCTAATCGGCGGCAAGGGGCATACCGGCAGGCGGGTCCTTTGGGGCCCCTTGCGCGGTATCCCGTCCGTACCCCGCCACCCCTCTTCAAAAAAGCCGGGGCGTCTTTCTTATTCTTATTACATGCCGAATGGCCTAGGTCCCGCTCGGCGGACAGGCTGTGTATCAGGCGTTGACGCCTGCATCCGCTGGTCCGAAGGCCTGAGGTGCCACAATCGCTGTTGCAAGCGTCATGGTCGCACGAGATGACAGCGTTGGCTGGAACACCCAGAGAAGACAGGCTGCCTCTCGGATCGCCTGGTGGTTGGACAGGCCCCGCATGCGAGCGTCGTGATACCGCGTCAAGACGGCACGCGAACAGGCATCTGCCGCAGGCAAAGCAGAACCTTCAGCCTCATCGCTGAACGAGAGGTCAACCACACCGGTACTCCGATAATCCCGAATCGGCGGCAAGCAATCGGCAATGGATAACTCCATTCTTAATGGATCGAATTCGGATCAGAATCGCCGCTGGGTACCGCGATGGATCGGAAGTTCGGCCTGGATCGCGAGGAGATTGGTGCTGCCGACGGCTCCGAAGCGCCGGACTGAAGGCAGGAAGGCGCGCTCATTGGCGGCGACTCCCGCGTCCGTGAAGAATCGCCGAAGTTCCTCATCTGCGGCGCCGTTCCCACAACTTTGCCCACAGCCCTGTCTACCAAAACTTTGTATAATCTTGTGGGAGTCTCAACCTATAGGACTTTCCGCAGTGCAATAAGGTGCGGTTTGTCAAGCCCTGGACGCGATTTAGGTTCAGGGGTCGATTGTGGATTGTTCTTGGTATGCAAGAGGCAGCCTGGACCCTTTACAATCTGCCCCTTGCGCGAACCCATGGCCGTACCCGACCACCCGGCTTCAAAAAAGCCAGGGCGTCTTCCTTATTCTTGTTGTGCGTCGCCCCTCTTGGTCCCGCGCCGCTCCCTCAGCCTTCGCCTCATTGAGGATGTGAGAGGTCCACCTCCGGGAACTGAAGCAAGGTCAGCGTCTCGGCCAGTGCCTTGAGCCCCGGCCCCTTGTCGTACCTCTCCCGGCCCTCACCGCCACCCCGCGCGTGGCCCATCAGGAAGTCAACATGGCGCTCCTGCTGGTGGTCCGTGATGGTGTCTCGGAGGCGTGTGATGGCGGTGTGGCGGAAGGCGTGCATCCCGACCCCAGGGCGGTACACCCCGATCGCCCGCCGGTATTCCACGAACCAACGGGTGATGCGCGGGCCGCGCTTCTTGTCCTTTCCCTGCGGCTTGAGGTCGGGGAATAGCGGATCATCCGGGTTCGGCGCCGCCTCCGCGATGTAGGCCAGGAAGCCGAGCCGAATCACCTCGGGGTGCAGGGGAATGACCCGCTCCGCGTTCTCGGTCTTGAGCCGACGGTCCCCGCTTTCCGCATTGCCTTCGGTTTCGGTGATGCGGACGGCCCATGTCTCGTCATCGCACCACACGTCCCGCCGGTAGAGGTCCGCCAGTTCCTCCAGGCAGGCGCCATGGTAGAGGGCGAGGATGGGAAGCCAGAACTTCGCATCTCAGATGATGTGCGGGCCGGGCTCGGAGCGCCGCGCCTTGCCGTGGCAGCCGGTCCAGACGGAGGAACGGAACAGCGCCGCCAACTCCTCCGGTGCCCATGCGTCGCGCTGGTCCCTCGCGCCCCGCTGCTGGCGGAAACGGTGCTTGTCCACCAGTTCGCCGCGTTGGGCATTGCTGAGGTGCCCGCTATCCAGGGCGAACTGGAAGAACTGTGACAAGGCGGACAGGTGGCGCTTCACCGTCTTGTCCGTCAGCCGGTCGGTGCCCTTCGCGTCCGCCTCCGCGATGAGGTCCTGAAGGGGGCGGTCCTTGTCCTTCGGGCTCTTGCCGTAAGTGGCTGGCAGGCGCCGCAGGGTGTCCAGGAAGCCGGTAACGTCGCCCCGGTGGTAGGTGTCAACCGGGCGGTCCCCGCACACCTTCATGAACCGGCGCAGCGTTCCGCGCTCCTGGCCCATGACCTGATGCGTTGCCCTGTCCCGCTCCTCCCGCCGGGCGAAGAAGGGGGCCACCAGCGCGGGGGCAAGAGGCTTCAGGGGCAAGGGGGCATCGGCCGCCGGTTGGGACGCCACCGAGGCCAGCGCGGGCTCCTCGGCCAAGAGCCAGGTCGAAGCCAAGCCCCTGGTGCGCCGGGTCGCCTCTTCAATGTAGCGAACACGCGCCTCCAGAACGCCCAGGGACAGCCGATGGCGCACGGCCTCGGGCATGCCATGGCGCGCGATCAACTCCGAAACCTGATCCGTAACCAGCCGGGTGTCCCGCGCCGCGAGCGCTCCCCGTGCGTCATCCAGGAGATCGCCCAGGACGTCCAGGTCGAGGTCAACTGCCGTGTAATCCAGGCCCGGCCTGTCGCCCGTGAAGACCGGCTGCCCAGGCGGGGTGATCCGCCTCTGCTCGAGGTCAGCCGCCAGAACCTCGCGCAGGTAGCCCCGGAGAATGGTGTTCAGGTCGCAGTCCGCCGCACTCATCGCTTTCGCTCGCGCTAGCGCGCTGCCGAGTACCCCATCCAGCAACGCGGCCCGATGTTCGGCTTCCCGGTAGTTCCGGGTGCGGAGGCTCACGGCGACCTCGCGGCCCGGACGGCCAGGAAGACGCCTTCGGTATCGGTAGGGTCCCCCGGCCTTCCGGGTAATGTGGGACCCTTGTGGGACTGTTGACGACAACAGGGACCCCAGCGGTGAGCCGGAACCCAAAAAGGCGAGGAACGCCTAGGCTTTGCGGAAGGAGTGGCTGGGGGACCTGGATTCGAACCAAGGCTGCCGGAGTCAGAATCCGGAGTTCTACCGCTAAACTATCCCCCAAGCGGGTCCTGCGCGCCTCCTCGGCGGCAGGGCGGGTCCTATACATCCGCCGGCGACGCTCCGCAACCTCCCTGCTGTCGAAAGCGCTTGCCCCTCACCCCACATTACAGGACGATGGACCAGCACTGCCGCCCTGAGCGGCTCCAACACGGAGGTGGGCCGAAGCGCCCCGCGCCATGCCAGACGACGCCGCAACTTTTGGGCTGACAGAGCCGCCGGAACCCGCCCCGGAGCGGCATGGTGGCTATGCGGCCCGGTGCGGCACCCTCGCCTCCACCTATGCGGCGCTCGACCTCGGGACCAACAACTGCCGCCTGCTGGTTGGCGCGCCCACCGGCGGCGGCTTCCGCGTGGTGGACAGCTTCAGCCGCATCGTCCGGCTGGGAGAGGGGCTGGCGGCCACCGGCCGCCTCTCGGAAGCCGCCATGGACCGCGCCATTGCCGCCCTCTCCGCCTGCGCGGACAAACTCTCCCGCCGTCCCGTCCGGCAGTTCCAGGCGGTGGCGACCGAGGCCTGTCGCCGCGCCCATAACGGCCCCGCCTTCCTCGCGCGTGTCGAGGCCGAGACCGGCCTCCGCCCCCGCATCATCTCGGCGCGGGAGGAGGCGGAACTGGCCATGGAATCCTGCTCCCCCCTGCTGGAGGAGCATGACCGCCGGGCGCTGCTCTTTGATATCGGCGGCGGCAGCACCGAGATCGCCTGGATTCGGGTCCCTGCCGCCACGGCCCGCCAGGGCCGCACCCCGGCCGAGCTCATCGGCTATGTCTCCATGCCGCTCGGAGTCGTCACCCTGGCCGAGCGCGCCGGCGCCTCCTGCTTCACCCAGGAAGGCTTCGCCGCCGTGGTGGAGGAGGTGGCCGAACATCTCCGCCGCTTCGACCGAGTCCATTGCATCGGGCAGGAGATCCGGTCCGGCGGCGTCCGGCTGATCGGCACCAGCGGCACGGTCACGACGCTCGCCGGCGTCGCACTCGCCCTGCCGCGCTACCGCCGTCCCTTGGTGGATGGCCGGATCCTGGATACCGAGATGGCCGACCAGGCGCTGGGCGACCTCTTCGCCCTGGGCCGGGCCGGCCTGGCGGCACATCCCTGCGTCGGGCCGGAGCGGGTCGAGTTTGTCCTGCCGGGCTGCGCCGTCTATGCCGCCATCCGCAGGGTCTGGCCGGTGCCGACCCTGACCGTTGCCGATCGCGGCCTGCGGGAGGGCATGCTGCTGCGCATGATCCGCGGCGACCGCTATCCTCGCGACGGCCGTTCCGCCCTGGCGCGTCGCCACGGGCCCTAATTTCCGGGATTTCCATGAAGGGACCACCGCCGGGCGGGCGAGGCGTCACCACGCGCCTGCGCACCGCCAAAGGCCGCTCCACCGCCAGCCAGAAATGGCTGGAGCGGCAGTTGAACGACCCCTATGTCCGTGCCGCCCAGGCGCGCGGCTATCGCTCCCGCGCCGCCTTCAAGCTGGTCGAGATCGACGACAAGGCACGGCTGCTGAAGCCGGGTGCCCGGGTGGTCGATCTCGGCGCCGCTCCGGGTGGTTGGACCCAGGTGGCGCTGGAGCGCATCGGGCCCACCGGAAAGGTGGTCGCGCTCGACCTGCTGGCCATGGACCCGGTGCCGGGCGCCATCACCCTGCAGGGGGATTTCCAGGACCCAGCGGCGGAGCAGGCGGTGCTCGCGGCGCTGGCCGGCCAGGCGGACCTCGTGCTCTCCGATATGGCACCGAACACCACCGGCCATGCAGCAACCGACCACCTGCGCATCATGGCGTTGGCCGAGCTCGCGCTCGACTTCGCGCTCAGGGTGCTGGCGCCCGGCGGCGGCTTCGTTGCCAAGGTCTTCCAGGGCGGCAGCGAAAAGGGGCTGCTGGAGCAGTTGAAGCAGCGCTTCGCCACGGTCAGGCATGTGAAGCCGCCGGCCAGCCGCAAGGACAGCAGCGAGCTCTATGTCGTCGCCACGGGATTCCGGCCAGCCCAGGATCCGTAAGGCCGCACGCCCTGGCAGGCACACCGGCAGGATCCGCTCTATACCGCGCGCCTCGCCCGCGCCGGCGGATACCAGCTGAGGAGCCTAGCCATGGCCAAGCCCATCCATTCCATGATCCGTGTGCTGGAGGAGGCGCGCTCGGTCGCCTTCTACCGTGAGGCGCTCGGCCTCGAGGTGTCCGAGCGCCTCACCTTCGAGGGCTTCACGCTGCTGTATCTGAAAAGCCCCGAAAGCCCCTTCGAGCTGGAACTCACGGTCAACCATGACCGCGCCGAACCCTATGCGCGCGGCGATGGCTACGGCCATCTGGCCGTGGTGGTGGAGGATCTCGATGCCGAACATGCCCGGCTTACCGCGGCGGGCATCATGCCGGAGCCGGTGAAGGAATTCCGCCGCGACGGCGCGCTGCTCGCGCGCTTCTTCTTCCTCAACGACCCCGACGGCTACCGCATCGAGGTTCTGCAGCGGCACGGCCGCTACCGCTGAGCCCGCCGCCACCGGCGCCGCGGCCATGGGCCCGGCGCCGGCCGCAGCGCGGCGCCGCCCCTTGCCTCTGTCATACCGGTGGGCATCAGTCCTGGCTCAGGACATGCTGACGCATGTCCTGCCTCAAAGGCCGGCGGCCCTCCGGGCCTTGGCTTCGCGGCATTGGCCGCGGCGCGTCTTCGCGCGCCCGGCCCGCTCCGCGGGCCGCAGGTCGGGACTTCATGAGCCAAGTATCAATCATGCCTTGCAGCCGCCATCGGCGGCTGAGGCCAGGGATGCCGCCCGCGGCCCATGCCACGCAGCCAGGCCGCCGGAGGCAGCACCGAAGCCTGCGGCCGCCGACATGCGTCAGCATGTCGGCGGGGCAGCATCAGATCGGGCAGACGCCCGAAGCGCATTGCAGATGCGCCAGGTCGATCGCCTCATGCAGCGCCGGGTCGCGCACCGCCTCGACCAGCGCGGCGAAGCGGCCGAGAGGCACCTCCTCCTCCGGCAGGTATTCGTAGCCCAGCGCATGGTCCGGCCGGCTGGGCAGGATGGCGCAGCAGCGGATGCGCGGCTGGTGCTCCAGCAGCATGGCGCGGAAGGCCTCCAGGTCGTGTTGGTCGGTGAAGACCTTCAGCGTGTAGGAGACCTGGTTGCCGCGCTCGGCGCCGATCCAGTGCCGCTCCAGCAGCGCCAGCCAGCGATACTGGTCCTCCGGCGCGGCCTCCGGCGCCGTCACCAGCCGCTCCCCGATGCCGAGGCGCTGGATCAGCGGCAGGGTCGGGAAGCCGACCACGGACATGCCGGGGAAGCTCTGCAGCGTGCGGATGGGATAGCCACGCGCCTCGTACTGGGCCAGCAGCGGGTCGCTGTCCGTCGCCCAGGCGCCGCTGCCGTCCCGCGTGCCCTTGAACTGCACCCAGCGCAGGTATTGCCGCCGCGCCGGCAGGTGGGCGCCCTCGGTCAGGCCGAAGAGCTTGCTGGTGGTGCCGGCGGGCTTCACCGTGGTGACGGTGACGGGCGCCTCCAGGCCGAGTTCCTCGGCATAGGCCAGCCCCTCTTGCTTCGCCGCCTCCGACAGCCGGTCGAGCATGGCCCAGAAGGCCGCCGGGCGCGCCTCGTCCGGGTCCCCGTCCAGCAGGTCCTCGAAGCCGAGGCCCCAGCGCATCCAGGCCCATTCATGCAGGCCGGTCGGGCCGATGCCCATGCGGTTGGTGCGCCGCACCTCCTCGGCATAGAGCGCGTCCATCAAGTTGGCGCGCATCAGGAAGCGGACGCCAAGGCGGACGCTGTCCTCGACCCGGGCATCCCATTCCGCCGCGAGGTCGTCCGGCACCTGGCCGGGCGTCACCGTGGCGAGGTCGGCGGGGCAGGCCAGCAGCGGGGCGAAATCGGCGATGACGCAGTAGCCGCCCGTCACATGCAGCGTGATCTCGCCGCAGGGATTGGTGGTCGCCGGGAAACGGGCTGACTGCGCGCGGCAGGAGAACTCGGCCAGCAGCGGCACGGCGTGGTCCGCCTGGTAGCGGGCGGAGCGGACATCGCGCCCATCCGCATGGACCGGCTTCCGCCAGGCCACGCCGGTGCGGTGGTCCTCCAGCTTGTCGCCGTTGATGAAGCCGGGCTCGCCATTGATGAAGCCGCAGCGCGTCGCTTCCTCGAAGACGGCCAGGGCGTGGGCGTGCAGCGGCCGGGTGCTGCAGCCCCGGGCGGCGCGCACGCCCTCCCAGAACTCGGCGTCCACCATGACGGAGTTGTTGGCGGTCCAGAGCCCGCCCTCGGACTTCGCGCGGATGAAGCGCAGGATGCCGGGGTCGCGCCAGGACTTGGTGGCCATGCGCGCGGCGCGGCGGGCGCCGCCCACCTGCACCTCGACCGAGAGGTAGTGGTCCACCAGCAGCGCCTGCTCCCAGGGCGCCAGCGCCTCATCGGCCGGGGAGCGGTGCCGCGCCGGTTCGATCACATGGTGCCTGAGGCTGACGAAGCCGCGCATCAGGGAGAGCGGGCCGGAGGCCGGCCGCCCCTGCATGCCGCCGATCGGCGCGCCGCGCCGCCGGATGGCGCTGAAGTCGAGCAGCAGCGTGCGGCCGGCGGCGCCGGCGAAGGCCAGGCTTTCCAGCTGCTCGACCGCCTTGGCCCAGCTTTCACGGCTGTCCTCCACCGCATGGCGGAGGGCGCCGGCCGGCAGCGCATCGGTATCGTCCCAGAACTCCCGCGCGATCCAGGCGCGGATCTCCGCCTCCTGCGCCTCGGAGAAGGCATCCAGCGAGGAGCCCCAGGGCAGCAGGCCGAATTCCGCGCCGAAGCGGTGCAGCTCCTCCCGCGTGTCGGGGAAGTCGGGATGCGCCCGGTCCAGCCGCAGCAGCAGCCGCGGCGCCTGGCCCCAGTCCACCGCCACCAGCTCGTCGTCATAGGCGCGGCCGACGCCGCTGCCGTTCAGCAGCAGGTAGAACAGGGTGAAGGAGGCATTGGCCGTCGCGCAGTTGGTGAAGACCTCCATGTTCCGCCCGGGCTGGTCGGCATCGCCATGCTGCAGGTGGCGGCCGGAGGTGATGAGGGCGCCGGTGGCGATGGCGTTGCGCAGCCGCGCCTGCTCCAGCCGGTCCGCCGACGGGCCGAGCAGGGCCATGTTGCCGGCCGCCACCCGGTCGGCGACGCGGCCGAAATCCTCCCGGTCCTCGGACCGGAACACCGTGCGGCGCGCCACGGCCAGCCCCATGCCAGGGTCGAGCGCACGCGCCGGCAGTGGCGCCGTGCCGAAGCTCGCACCGGGGATCGTGGTACGCCGCACCGCGCCGGCGCCGGGCAGGAAACCGTCCATCTGGAGCCTTCATTCTTGCCGCTCGCCAGGGATGGCGAGTCGGTGAACACAAGATATAGGGCCGTGCAGCGGCAAGACCACCCATATTTTGTGAGACTGTCGAACCGAAGCCCGGCGCCATGCAATCAGCGAGGGTCGCGTGGCCGAGCTCCGCAGGGCGCGCCTCCCTCACCCGGCCGAGCCCCCTGTGGCGGGCAATCCGGGGAGAGGCAGCCGGCGCGGCGAGGAGGCGCAAGGTCGTCACACCACAAATCAGTATTGACGATACCACTTTATCCAATAGAAGTAATCGGCGTTGGAGATACCCATTTGCACGCCATCCCTGAGACCGCCGAGCGCCGCATCGCCCTGAGCCGGGACATCACCCGCCGGACCGGGCTTGATGCCGCCGCGATCGAGGCCTTTCTGCGCGCCTTCTACGGCGCCGCCCGGCGCGACCCGTTGCTGGGCCCGGCTTTCGACCGCATGGAGGACTGGGAGGCCCATATCGCCACCCTCACCCGCTTCTGGGGCTCGGTCGCGCTGATGACCGGCGGCTATCACGGCCAGCCGATGCAGGCGCATGCGCACCTCGTCCTCACCCCGGCGCATTTCGCCCGCTGGCTCGCCCTCTTCGAGGACATGGCCCGCGCGCATTTCACCCCCGAGGGCGCGGAGCACATGCTCGAACGCGCCCGCCGCATCGCCCGCAGCCTGGAGATGGGGCTGATCCCCCTCCCGCTGCCGGCCAGAGGGCGCCCGCAGGCGCCAGGAGAGCAGCCATGACCGCGAGCCTCGCCCCCGCCACCGGCTTCGCCACCCGGCCGGTCGCCGAGACCGCCGCCGCCCTGCCGGGCGCCACCGCCGTCTTCCGCCGCCACAAGCTGGATTTCTGCTGCGGCGGCGGGGCCCCGCTGGCCGAGGCCGCGGCGGCGCGCGGCGCCGATCTGCCGGCGGTGGAGGCCGAACTCGCCGCCCTGGTACCGGACCAGGCCGTGGCGCCGGAGGAGACGGCGGCCCTGATCGACCTGATCGAGACCCGCTACCACGCCACCCACCGGCGGGAGTTGCCGGAGCTGATCCGCCTCGCCCGCCGGATGGAGGCGGTGCATGGCGACAACCCCGCCGCGCCGCGCGGCCTCGCCGCCCTGCTCGAGACCCTCGCCGCCGAGATGGAATCGCACATGCAGAAGGAGGAGCAGGTGCTCTTCCCCCCCATGCGCCGCGGCGGCCACCCGATGATCGGCCAGCCGATCGCCATGATGCGGCACGAGCATGACGACCACGGCGAGACCCTGCGCGCGCTCGAGGCGCTGACCGATGGCGGCGTGCCGCCGGCCGGCGCCTGCAACACCTGGCGCGCGCTCTATGCCGGCACGCGCAAGCTCACGGACGACCTGATGGAGCACATCCACCTGGAGAACAACGTCCTGTTCCCGCGCTTCGGGGCCTGACCATGCCGCAGGCCATCCCGATCGGCGTCGTCACCGTCTCCGACCGCGTCAGCCGGGGGGAGTATGAGGACAAGGGCGGGCCGGCCATCGAGGCCACCCTCGCCCGCATCCTCGCCACGCCCTGGCGGCCCGCGCGGCGCCTGGTGCCGGACGAGCGGCCGCTGATCGAGGCGGCGCTGCGGGAGCTGGCGGATGCCGAAGCCTGCCCGCTGGTGGTGACCACCGGCGGCACCGGGCCGGCGCCGCGCGACGTCACGCCGGAGGCGACGGAGGCGGTCTGCGACCGCCTCCTGCCTGGCTTCGGGGAGCTGATGCGGGCGGTCTCGCTGCGCGCCGTGCCGACCGCGATCCTGTCGCGCCAGATCGCCGGCACGCGCGGGCGCTGCCTGATCGTGAACCTGCCAGGCAAGCCTTCCGCCATTGCCGAGTGCCTGGACGCGGTCTTTCCCGCCATTCCCTACTGCATCGACCTAATCGGTGGGCCGCGGCTGGAGACCGACCCGGCCGCCTGCACCGCCTTCCGGCCGAAGGGGGCCTGAGCGCCCGGCCGAGCTCGTCCCATGTCGCAGGAGGCGGGTTGCAACGCCTGCCTGGCCGGCAACCGGAGCGGAGCGATCATCGGCAGGCGGCGGAAGGAGATGCCCGGCGCGCTGAACCGCTGGATCCGGACCAGCCGGGCGGTGGCCCGGCCGGTTGTCCAGCGGATATGATGCGTCATACCGACCCGCATTTTGGCTGACCCATTCCTGCCCTCTGCAAGCTCCGGACTGGAACAGGTCAAGGTTTATGCGGGCTGGTATCAGTCGCCAGACCCGGTGGCGGCCGCCTCTCCCGGCTGGCGGCTACACGCCGCGGAAGGCGATCGCGTTCCGCAACGCATGGATGATCAGTTCCATCCGCTGCTCGAAACCTGCCGCCGCAGCCTCCCGCCCCACCTGCTCGGCCCCGACGACGCCGCGCAGCACGGTGCCTTCGAGCTGCGCCGCCATCTCCTCCATGGCGCGCAGCGCCGCCGCGGTGCCGCCCCCCGTGACCGCGGCGCGCAGCACGGCGATCTCGCCGAAGGCCGCGGCCAGCGCCGTTTCGAGCGCAATGACCTCGCCGCGCAGCCTCTCCGCTTCCTCCACGCCCATCGCGCGCTCCTTCCACAAGGGAGGTCCAAGCTGGGCACGCGCCGGACGCGGCGCAACCCACCCCACCGCCCCTGCCCGGTTGGCGCCCCTGCCGGTCCCGCCCTACAGCGGATTGCGTTCAGAATTGAACGCCAATCCGCTGTAGGCCATTGATTGTAGAGCAGATCCACGCTCCCGGGCGTTCACGCCCGTCCGCGATCTGCTCTAGGCTGCCGCAAAACGGGAGGAGACCAGCATGCGCGCCGCCATCTTCCACCAGGGCGAATTCACCGTTGCCCCCATCCCCGACCCGGTCCTGGCCGAGGGCCAGGTGCTGGTCCGCACCCGTGCCTGCGGCATCTGCGGCTCCGACCTGCACGCCGCCAAGTACACCGATGCCTTCGTCGATGTGGCGAAGCGCTCGGGCGGCCGCTTCCAGATGGTGAAGGAGCGCCCGGTCGTCTTCGGCCATGAATTTGTGGGCGAGGTGGTGGAGAACGGCCCTGGGACGGAGGGCCGCTTCCGGCCCGGCACCCTCGTCACCTCCATGCCGCTGACCATCGCGGGCAACCAGGTGCTGGGCATCGGCTACAACCCGGATGTCGCCGGCGGCTTCGCCGAGTACATGCCGCTCGCCGAGCGCATGCTGCTGCCACTGCCGGAGGGCATGAACCCGGACCATGCCGCGCTGGTCGAGCCGATCGCGGTCGGCGTCCACGCCGTGGAATTCGCCCGCACGACGCCGGCGGATGCCGCGCTCGTCATCGGCTGCGGGCCGATCGGCCTCGCGGTGATCGCGGCGCTGAAGCTGAAGGGCATCGCGCCGGTCATCGCCGCGGATTTCTCCCCGGCGCGGCGGGCGCTGGCGCAGCGCATGGGCGCTGATATCGTGCTCGATCCCGCCGCCGGCTCCCCCTATGCGGCGCTGGAGCAGGCCATTACCCCCGCCGGCTTCGACGGCAGCCGCCATGCCCAGCTCCTCGGCCTCTCGCCGAAACGGCGCCCGGCGGTGCTGTTCGAATGCGTCGGCATGCCCGGCGTCATGCAGGAGATGTTCGTGGGTGCGCCGCCCGGCGCCCGGATCTTCATCGTCGGCGTCTGCATGGAACCCGACCGCTTCGAGCCCTTCTTCGGCATCATCAAGCAGCTGAACGTGCAATTCGTCCTGGGCTACACGGCCGAGGAATTCGCCGCCACCCTGGGCCATATCGGCGCCGGCCGGATCGATGTCGCGCCATTGATCACCGGCCGCGTCGGCCTCGAGGGCGTCGGCCAGGCCTTCACCGACCTGGCGAACCCCGAGCAGCATGCGAAGGTGCTGGTCGAGCCCTGGCGGTAGCGCCCTGCCCGGGGCCGTCCCGCCATCGCGCGGGCGGCCCCCTCGGCGGCTCAATCCACCTTGAAGCCGCTCTTCTCCACCACCGGCCGCCAGCGCTCGATATCCTCCGCCAGAATCGTCCCGAGGGCCGCCGGGGTCGAGACCTCCGGCTCCAGCCCGATCGCCAGCAGTTGCGCCTTCACCTCCGGCTCCATCGTCGCCGCCGCCAGTTCCGCGTTCAGCGCGGCGATGACGGGCGCCGGCGTGCCGGCGGGCGCGTAGAAGCCGTAGAAGCCGAAGCTCGCCCGGTCCGGATGGCCGAGATCGGCGATGGTCGGCACATCCGGCGTGGTGACGCCGCGCCTCGGGCCGGAGGTGATGACGATCCGCAGCTTGCCGTCCTTGTGGTGGGTCAGGAAATCCGAGACGCCGCCGCAGCCCGCCGGGATATGCCCGGCCGCGAGATCCGAGATTACCGGCGCCGCGCCCCGGTAGCCCACCGGCTCCAGCTCGATCCCGAAGGCCTCGCCCAGTTGCAGGCCGAAGAAATGCGTGGAGGAGCCGAGCGCGGTGCTGCCGAAGCTGCCGCGCCGCTGGTCGGCCTTCACCCAGGCGACATAGTCCTGGAAGGTCCTCACCGGCAGGTGCGGCGCCAGCACGAAGCAGGTCTGCACCGTGCCGGTCATGGTGACGGGCGCGAAATCCGTGCGCGGGTCGAAGGGCAGGCGGCGGAAGGTCAGCACCGGCTGCACGGTCGAGGCGCTCGGCGCGAAGAGCAGCGTGGTGCCGTCCGGCGCCGCGTGTTTCAACGCCTCGCAGGCCACCGTTCCGCTGGCGCCGGCGCGGTTCTCGATGACGACGTTCTTCAGGTTGCCACGCTTGCGCAGCGTCTCGGCGATGACGCGGCCCATCACATCGGTGCCGCCGCCTGGCGGAAAGCCCACCAGGATGCGGACCAGGCCCTGTGGCAGCGCGGCGCGCGCCTCCGGCGGCAGGGCCAGGGCGGCGGCGCCCGCGCCAGCGGTGCGCAGCAGGCTTCGGCGTGGCAGGTGCATGTGGTCCTCCCCCGATGGATGTGCGACGCGGCCTGTCCTGCGTGGGACGGCCAGCTTTCCTGGACAGGGGAAGGCTGCTGCGCGCGCGGCGGCGCTGTCAACGCCAGGCGGTCAGGGAGGCGGGCGCCCGGCCGCGGCATGGACCTCGGCCAGCAGCCGCGCCTCGGCATCCTCGTAGCGCGGGGAGAAGTGGAAGGGCTCGATCCGTCGCGCGCCCGCCGCGCGCGCGATCTCGCCCGCCGCCTGCGTCGTCAGGTGCCGCCGGTCGAAGGCGTGCGCCGCATCCCTGGCGGCGAAGGGCGCCTCGATGAACAGGATGTCGGCCTCGCGGGCGAGCGCGATGGCGGCAGCGCGGTTCGCCGGCGTGTCGGCGAAATCCGTCAGATAGGCCAGGCGCTGGCCCGGTGTGACCTCCACCAGGTCGCGCAGCGCGCCGAGCGGGTGGGTCACCGGCGCGGCACCGCGAACCTCGATCGTGATCGGTGTCTCCTCCGGCGCGCCCGCCGCCACCGCCGCCTTCAGCGCCGCCAGCCAGGGCCCGGTCGGCAGCCCGCGCGCCTCCAGCCGGGTGCGCCAGACATTCACATGCATCGCCTCCTCCACCGCGAAGCCGAGGCAGGGCGTGCCATGGTCCAGCACCGCCGCCCGCAGCCGGAGCGGACCCTGGCGCAGCACCGTGCCGTCCGGCGCCGCCGGCCGGGGGGCCAGCCTCTCCAGGCGGAAGCCGTCCTGCAGGCGGAAACGGGCGCGTGGCCAGGCCTGGCCCTCGACCACCTCCGTCACTTCGAAGGCGAGTTCGGCCGGGATGCGGTCTACCAGATTCCAGGTGTAGGCCTGCAGCCGATGGTACAGCCGTTCGGCGAAGCCCGATGGCCCCACCACCTGCAGCCGCTTCTCCCGCCCGATCAGCAGGCGGAGCAAACGGTCGAACCCGGCCCAATGGTCCATATGGGCGTGGGAGACCGCGACCACCCCGACCCGCAGTAGGTGCCGCGGCCCGAGGGCGGAGAGGTCCCCGCAATCGAGCAAGAGGGCCTCGGCCTGGTGCAGCGCCTCCAGATAGACGCCCGGATCGCCTTGCCGGCCGTTCAGCAGCCGGGGATGCAGGGTCGCACGCATCCGGCGGGAGGTGCCATGCCCACGGCGCGTGGTCGAGGCCGCTCCCCCTCCCGCCCCCGCCCTCCCTTCCGCCAAGCCTGATCCGGGATGGATACGCCCTGGCCGCAGGCACCGGCCTTCTGCCCGAAGCCGAGGCGCTGATCCGCTCCATCCAGGTAGGCTGCGGCCCCGATGTCCGCGCCCGCCACGGGAAGCCGGGCCCATGCCGCGGCCTGCCGCAGTGGATGGGGGCCGGGCCGAGACGACCATCACAGCCGAAATTCACAAGGAAGTGACTCTCCCACCGAATGATTTCGATGCAACCGCGAAGGATACCGACGGCGGCGGCTCACTGTGCATAGTCGGCGCGACGTGCGCACCACCGGCACTGCCGCCGGCCGGGGCACTCGGCAGGATGTGTCATGGCCATCTCGCCTCCCACTCCGCAGTGACGCCACAAGCTTGCCCGCACCTGGAAGTGCGGAGAGGGGACAGACGGAGGGGGCGAATGTCTCGGGGTCGCGCCGAACGCGGGGCGATATTCCCCGTTGACGATCTGACTTCATGCAAAGCCCGATCTGGGACAGGAACCGGCACCATGCGTGAGGAAGGGCCGGCCAGGATGATGATGCCGGATCACGCGCGAATCGAGAATGAATTGAATCAGTTGCGCATTGCGCTCGAGGAAGCGCGGGACGAGGCAGCCGATCTCCTTGCCGAGCGCAATGCGCTGCGGGCCGGGCTCGCGCAGCGCACCGTCCAGCTGCGCGAGACCGAGGACCGGTGCCCGCAAGGCGAGACGGAGGGAATGGCAGCACGCGACGCGCTGCTGCACCAGCACCAGTTCGCTTCGAAGGGCGCGGCGAAGCACGACGCGACCGGCGAGGAGCTGCGCGTCGCCGTCGAGGAGCTGCGGATCCTCGCCCAGGAACTGGAGAGGAGCAACGCCGCGCTCTCCCACGCCAATGCCGCGCTGGAGGAGCGCGTGGCCGCCCGCACCTCCGAGTTCGCCGCGCTGAACCAGAAACTGCGCGACAGCGAGGAGCGGCTGCGCCTTGCCCAGCGCTATGCCGGTGCCGGCACCTGGGACTGGGACATCAAGGGCGGCCATCTCAGCTGGTCGCGGGAGTATTTCGAGCTCTACGGCCTCGATCCAGACCGGGTGACGCCGACCTACGAGGCCTGGGCCGCCTCGGTGATGCCGGAGGACCGGGCCGCGGCGGAAGCCGCCCTGCAGGATTGCCTGCGCCGGCGCGACCCGGATTTCCGCGTGGAGTACCGCATCCGTCACCCACAACGCGGCGAGCGCTGGCTGGCGGGGCGCGGCCGGCTGTTCTGCGACGAGAGGGGTGACCCGGCGCGGCTGATCGGCCTGAACATCGACATCACGGACCGCAAGCAGGCCGAGTTGGCGATTGCCGAGGTGAATGCGGGCCTGCGACGCGAGGTGGAGCAGGAGGCGAAGGCGCGCGAGGCGGCGCAGGCCAGGCTGTTCCAGACCCTGAAGCTGGAGGCGCTGGGCCAGCTCACCGGCGGCGTGGCGCATGACTTCAACAACCTGCTCTCGGTCATCACCAATGGCGTCGGCCTGCTGAGGCGCGGCGCGGATCCGGCGCGGCGCGACCGGCTCCTGGATGCCATGGACCAGGCGGCGCATCGCGGCGCCGATCTCACGCGCCGGCTGCTGAGCTTCGCCCGCCGCCAGGCCCTGCGGCCGGAACCGCTGGACGTGCGGGCCTGGCTGGAGGACATGCGGGAACTGCTCTCCCGTGCGCTGCGCGGCGACATTGCCATCGAGATCTGCGTGCCGGACGATCTCTGGTGGGCCCGGGTGGATCCCGGGGAGCTGGAACTGGCCGTGCTGAACCTCGGCGTGAATGCGCGCGACGCCATGCCGCATGGCGGCAGGCTGCGGCTCTCGGCCGAGAATGTCGAACTGGATGCACTGACCGATCCGGACCAGCTCGGCGGCCCCTTCATCCGCCTCTCGGTGCGGGATACCGGCACGGGGATGGGGCCGGAGGTGCTGGCGCGGGTCTTCGAGCCCTTCTTCTCGACCAAGGATGTCGGCCAGGGCACCGGCCTCGGTCTCGCGCAGGTCTATGGCTTCGCCCGGCAGAGCGGCGGCACCGCACGGGTCAGCAGCCGGCCGGGCGAAGGCGCCACCGTCACGCTCCTGCTGCCGCGGGCGGCGCCGACGGTGGGCCCCGAGGCCCGGGCGCCGGAGTTGGCCTCCGCCACGCCGGAGAGCGCGCCGCTACGGCTGCTGCTGGTGGAGGATGACGATGCGGTGGCGGAGCTGACGGCGGAGACGCTCCGCCACCTCGGCCACACCGTATCGCGCGTGGCGAGCGGGCCGGCGGCGATGCGGGCGCTGACCGATGGGCTGCGGGTGGACCTCGTGCTGACCGATGTCATCATGACCGGCGGTCAGGACGGGCTGGACCTCGCGCAGCAACTGGCGGCGGAGCACCCTGCCCTGCCGGTGCTGCTCTACAGCGGCTATGGCGGCGCGCCGGCGCGGGTCGCCGCCGCCGGCCTGCCGCTGCTGCGCAAGCCCTATTCGCTGGAGGAACTGCGCCGCGCCCTCGCCATGGCATGCGAGGCGGCGGCGCGCCGGAGCGACAGCGGGGCACAGCCGGGCTGAGGCCTGCGCAGGATCCGGGGAGTACCCGACCCGGCCCCTCTCCCTGCGATGCCGCATCAGCGCGCGAAGGTGCGCGCGGTGCCACCGGAACAGGGTGGCCATTCCACTCGCCCTCGCATCCCTGCTGCACCGGGGACGTTCGACGATGACCGGGCGCATCCGGCGCGGATGCCCCGACATGAGGAGCAGGCGAATGGCTGAGGAGCATGATGACAAGCCGGCCACCCAGAAGGAGCCGCCGCCGGAGCAGGTGGGTACCGGCAGCAAGCCGGCCACCGGGGCGCAGGGCATCGCCTCTGACCTGCAGCGCGGCGGCACGCTGCCGGGCGGCGGGCCGGGCGCGGGCCTCGGCAGCATCGGTACCGGCGGCGGCGCGACCGGCGGTGCGCCGACCGGCTCCGTGAAACGGGGCGGCCGATGATGGGCGGCACGCGCCAGAAGGGCACGCCGGCGTCCGGGCCGACGCAGCAGGGCCCGAATGCCGCCGGCCCCGGCGACCGCCACGCCCTGCCGCCGGAGGATGCGCCGCAGCCCTGGGGCACCGGCGAAAGGCCCTTCCACCCGGAAGGCGGCAAGCCGGCCGCAAACCCCGAGGCGGAGGCAGAGAAGCTGCTGGCCCGTCAGCGCACCGGCCAAGCTGCCGAGGGCGATGCAGGACCCGAGGCCGCGGGCAAGGACAGGGCATGACCACGCCCCAGCCTGCCAGGTCGCGCCCCCGAGTCGTCATCCTCGGCGCCGGCTTCGGCGGGCTGGAAGCCGCGCGGGCCCTGGCCCGCGCGCCGGCCGACATCACCCTGGTGGACCGGCACAACCACCACCTCTTCCAGCCGCTGCTCTACCAGGTGGCGACGGCGGCGCTCTCGCCCGGCGACATCGCCTGGCCGATCCGCAGCATCTTCCGCCGCCAGCGCAACGTGCAGGTGGTGATGGCGGAGGCGACCGGCATCGACACCGCCACCTGCATCGTCCATGCGGGCGAGCTGGCCCTGCCTTATGACGCGCTGGTACTCGCCACCGGCGCGACGCATTCCTATTTCGGCCGCGATGACTGGGCGCCGGTCGCGCCCGGCCTCAAGCAGATCGAGGACGCGACCGACATCCGCCGCCGCCTGCTGCTGGCCTTCGAACGGGCGGAACTCACCGCAGAGGAGGCCGAGCGGCGGCGCCTGCTGACCTTCGTCGTGGTCGGCGGCGGCCCGACCGGCGTGGAACTGGCCGGCGCCATGGTGGAGCTGGCGCGCCACGCCCTGGCGCGGGAGTTCCGCCGCATCGACCCCTCCCAGGCGCGCATCGTGCTGATCGAAGCCGGGCCGCGGATCCTGCCCACCTTCCCCGAGGAACTCGGCCGCGTCGCCCACCGCTCGCTGGAGCGGATGGGCGTGCAGGTGCTGACCGGCACGCGCGTGACGGAGTGCGAGGCAACCGGCGTGCAGTGCGGGGAGGAGCGGATCGCCGCCAGCACCATCGTCTGGGCGGCGGGCGTGGTCGCCTCCCCCGTCGGCGGCTGGATCGGCGCCGAGCGCGACCGGGCGGGGCGGGTGAAGGTAGCGCCCGATCTCTCGGTCCCCGGCCATCCCGACATTTTCGTCCTCGGCGACCTGGCCGCCGTGACCGATGCCAAGGGGCGGCCGGTACCGGGCAATGCGCCTGCGGCGAAGCAGATGGGCCGGCATGTCGGGCGGCTGCTGGCTGCGCGCGCGGCCGGCTCGGCCGCTCCGACGGGGACGGCGCCCTTCACATACCGCCACCATGGCGACCTGGCGACCATCGGCCGCCGCTCCGCCGTGGTGGCGCTGGACGGCATCCGGCTGACCGGACTGATCGGCTGGTGGTTCTGGGGCATCGCCCATGTCTGGTACCTGATCGGCTTCCGCAGCCGCGTCGTCGTCTCCTTCGAATGGCTCTGGAGCTACCTGACCTTCCAGCGCGGGGCCCGGCTGATCACGGGGCGGGAGCCGGCGGGCGGCAACGCGACGGCCATGCCGGGCGAGGCGGTGGCCTCGGCGCAGGGGATGCGGGTGGCGGAGCGGCGGCCCGCGGCCGCGCCGCATGAGGCGAAGGCGCCGCAGCCCGTGGCCGCCGGCGGCGCGTGGCGGGGCAGCCCGATCTAGAGCGGATCGCGAAGGGGCGTGAACACCCCGCAGCGTGAATCTGCTCTACAGACAGCGGTCTACAGCGGATCGGCGTTCAGTTTTGAACGCAATCCGCTGTAGAGCAGATCGCGGGAGGCTGAGAACGACCGGAGGCGTGACCCTGCACGGGAGACAAAGAGCGACAGCGGATTACGTTCAGTCCTGGACCCAGTCCGCTGTGGCTAGGCTCACCGCGCCGCCAGTGGCCAGACCAGCGCGATCATCGGCACGCCGACCAGCAGCACAAGGATCGAGAGCGGCAACCCGAGCCGCCAGTAGTCGCCGAACCGGTACCCGCCCGGTCCCATCACCAGCGTGTTGCATTGGTGCCCGATGGGCGTGAGGAAGTCGCAGGCCGCGCCGACCGCGACCGCCATCAGGAAGGGATCCGGGCTCAGCCCCAGCCGCTGCGCCAGGCTGGCCGCGATCGGCCCCATCATCAGCACCGTCGCGGCATTGTTCAGGAAGGGCGTGACCGCCATGGCGACGATCATGATCAGCCCGAGCGCGCCGAGCGGCGGCAGCCCCTCCACCGCGCCGGAGAGCCAGCCGGCGATGAGGTCCGTCCCGCCCGTGCTGCGCACCGCCTCCGAAACCGGGATCAGCGCGCCGAGCAGCACGATCACCGGCCAGTCCACCGCCTGATAGGCTTCCGCCGGCGACAGCGCCCGGACCAGCAGCAGGATGACCGAGGCGGCGAAGAAGGCGACCGTGACGGATACGAGGTTCAGCCCGACAACTGCCATCGCCACGGCGAGGACGATGATCGGGATCAGGCTCCGCCGGCTCCGGCCGAGCGGCACCTCGCGCTCGGTCAGGGGCAGGACGCGCAGCGTGGCCAGGGTATCGGGCAGCCGGTCGGTCTCACCCTTCAGGATGACCACGTCGCCGGCGCGCAGCCGCAGCGTGTTCAGCCGCTCCGCGATCCGCTCGCCGCGGCGGCTGACCGCGAGCAGTCCGACGCCGAAGCGCTCCGCCAGCCGCGCGCTGGCGGGCGTCGCGCGGACCAGGGGCGATTCCCCGGTCACCACGCCTTCGACCACCGCCAGCTCCTGCTCGGGGGTCGGCTCGGGGGCATGCTTTTCGGCATGCAGGACCAGCTTCGCGCGGGCGACCAGCCCCTCCAGCGCCTCCGGCTCGCCGGCCAGGATCAGCCGGTCCCCGGCGCGCAGCAGGCAGTCGCCGCCCGGCGTGTCCCGCCGCTCCCCTTCCCGCAGCAGGGCGGCGACGGTGACGCCACCATCGGAGAGCGCCTGCAGCGCCGAGATATCCTTCCCGGCCACCGGGCTTTCCGGCGGCACATCTGCCTCTGTCGCGTAATCCGCGAGGGCGATGGCGGATTGCAGCGAGGCCTGCGCCCGCCGCCCGCGCGGCAGCAGACGCCAGCCGAAGGCGAGGAAGACGAGGCCCACGAGGGAGACCGCAACGCCGACCGGGGCATAGTCGAACATGCCGAAGGGCTGGCCCAGCACCTCCTCCCGCACCCGCGCCACGATGATGTTGGGCGAGGTGCCGATGAGGGTGACGAGGCCGCCAAGCAGCGAGGCGAAGGCCATCGGCATCAGCAGCGCCGAGGGTGGGGTGCCGGTCCGCCGCGCCATCTGCAGCGCGACCGGCATGAAGAGCGCGAGCGCGCCGATATTCTTGGTGAAGACGGAGGCGAGCATGACCGCCGCCACCAGCACCGGCACCTGGGTGTTGGCGGAGGTCAGGCGCGGCAGCAGCGGCCGCATGGCGCTCTCCACCGCGCCGGAGCGCGCGACCGCGGCGCTGACGACGAGGGCGCCGGCGACGATGACGACGATGTCGTCCCCGAAGCCCGCGAAGGCCTCCTTCGCCGGGATGATGCCGGTGACGAGGCCGGCGAGCAGCGCCAGCATCGCCACGACGTCATAGGGAATGCGGCCCCAGACGAAGAGGCCGAGCGTGCCGCCGAGAATGGCGAAGGCGAAGATCTGGTCGAGGGTCACGAGACGGCAGCGACGATCGAGAAGAGACGGGGCACCATGAACTCCTGCGCGGCCCGGCGGCAACTGCCGGACCGGCCCAGGGTTCCCGCCAGACCGTCGCCGGGCGGCGCCCTTCCGCGACCGCGGCCTGCAGCGGATCGGCGTTCAGAACCGAACGCCGATCCGCTGCAGGTTATTGATCCGGTTGTAGAGCAGATTCACGCTTCCGGGCGACAGGGTCTCCACCGACCTTGCTCCGCAACATCGGCGGGGTGCCCCGTTCACGCCCTCCCGCGTTCTGCTCTACCCCTCCCCGCTCGGCAGCGGCGGCGGGGCGGTGCCGGCCAGCAGCGCCGCCCGCGCCGCGGCCAGGATGGCGCCGCCGCCCCGTTCCGGTCGCAGGACGAGGAGCAGCAGGGAGCGACCGGTGACCAGGTAGGGATGGCCGAATTCGAAGGGCTCCGGCTCCTCGATCTCTGGCCGGTTGGTATCCACCAGCAGCAGCCAGCGCTGCCCCGCCGGCGGCTCCGGCAGGGAGAATTCCACCGCGTCGTGATGCGCGTTCAGCACCAGCAGCAGCGTGGCGTCCGAGGCGGGGCGGCGGATGCCGGTGGCCTGTGCACGGCCATCCAGCAGCAGGCCGAAACAGCGGGTGTTCGGGTCGCTCCAGTGCTCGGGGTCCATTTCGGTCGCATCGGGTGTCAGCCAGGTGGCATCCTTCACCCCCGCCCCCTCATCATGCGCGCCGGAGAGGAAGCGGGCGCGGCGCAGCACCGCGAAGCCCTGGCGCAGGGCGATCAGCTTGCGCGCGAAGGCGGCGAGGTCACGGCCGGCCTGGTCGATACCGGCCCAGTCCACCCAGTTCAGCTCGTTGTCCTGGCAGTAGGTGTTGTTGTTGCCCTTCTGCGTGCGACCGAACTCGTCGCCGGCCAGCACCATGGGTGTGCCCTGGGCCAGCAGCAGCGTCGCCAGCAGGTTGCGCTTCTGGCGCTCCCGCAAAGCGAGGATCTCGGGATCCTCGGTCGGCCCCTCGGCGCCATGGTTCCAGGAGAGGTTGTGGGAATGGCCGTCGCGGTTGTCCTCGCCATTCGCCTCGTTGTGCTTCTCGTTGTAGGAGACGAGGTCGTTGAGCGTGAAGCCGTCATGCGCCGTGACGAAATTCACGCTTGCCCAGGGCTTGCGGCCGCGGCGGTCGAATTTGTCGCCCGAGGCGGTGAGGCGCGCCGCGAGTTCCGCTGCCATCCCCTCATCGCCCTTCCAGAAGGCGCGGACCGTATCGCGGAAGCGGTCGTTCCATTCCGCCCAGCCCGGCGGGAAACCGCCGACCTGGTAGCCGCCCGGGCCGCAATCCCAGGGTTCGGCGATCAGCTTCGCGCGGCTCAGCACCGGGTCCTGGCGGCAGGAATCCAGGAAGCCACCGCCCTCGTCGAAGCCGTAATGCTCCCGACCGAGGATGGTGGCGAGGTCGAAGCGGAAGCCATCCACCCGCATCTCGGTTGCCCAGTAGCGCAGGCTATCGGTCACCAACTGCAGCACGCGCGGATGCGAGAGGTTGAAGGTGTTCCCGGTGCCGGTGTCGTTGATGTAGTAGCGCGGCTCGTGCGGCATCAGCCGGTAGTAGCTGGCATTGTCGATGCCCTTGAAGGACAGCGTCGGCCCGCGCTCGTTCCCCTCCGCCGTGTGGTTGTAGACCACGTCGAGGATGACCTCGAGCCCGGCATCATGCAGCCGCGCCACCATCTCCTTGAACTCGGAGAAGGCGAAGGCCGGGTTGCGGGCGTAGCGCCGGGCCGGGGCGAAGAAGCTGATGGTGTTGTAGCCCCAGTAGTTGGTCAGCCCCTTGTCCAGCAGCAGGCTGTCATTGACGAAGGTGTGGATCGGCAGCAGCTCGATGGAGGTGACGCCGAGGCCGCGCAGATAGCCGACCACCTCCGGCGAGGCGAGGCCGTCATAGGTGCCGCGCATCTCCGCCGGCAGGTCGGGGCGAAGCTTGGTGAAGCCCTTCACATGGGTCTCGTAGAAGATGGTGCGCTCCCAGGGGACGGCCGGGCTGCGCTCCCGCCCCCAGGTGAAGGCCGGGTCGATGACGCGGCATTTCGGCATCAGGGCGGCGCTGTCGCGCTCGTCGAAGGTCAGGTCGTCGCCGCTCTCCAGCACATAGCCGAAGACCTCCGGCCCCCATTGCAGGTCGCCGACAATGGCGCGGGCATAGGGGTCGAGCAGCAATTTGTTGGGGTTGAAGCGGTGCCCTGCCTCGGGCTCATAAGGTCCATGCACGCGGTAAGCATAGATCGTGCCGGGCCGCGCATCCGGCAGGTAGCCGTGCCAGACCTCATCGGTGAATTCCGGCAGTTCCAGCCGCTCCAGCTCCCGCTCCCCGGCATCGTCGAAGAGGCAGAGCTCGACCTTGGTGGCATGGGCGGAGAAAAGCGCGAAATTCACCCCAAGCCCATCCCAGGTGGCACCCAGCGGGAAAGGCAGGCCCTCTCGGATGCGGGACCGCCGCATGACCTTCGGTTGTGCGATCTCGGTTCGCGCATCCATTGCCTCAGACCCTTCTGCTCTGCCGCATGACAACAAAGCTCTCGTGCCTTCGTTTCCGCGGTGCAGCAGCAGGGCAGGATTGATGCCGGGCGGGAAACCAGCCCGCCACCACGGCGCTTCACCAGCGCTGCCAGGAAATGGGGAGGACATCACCATGCCGGAGCATGTCTACAAGGTGGTCGAGCTGGTCGGCTCCTCGCCTCAGGGGATCGATGCCGCGATCCAGACCGCCATCACCCGCGCCGGAGCCTCGCTGCGCCACCTGCGCTGGTTCGAGGTGACGCAGATCCGCGACGCGGTCGGCCAGGGCGGGAAGGTCGAGCACACGCAGGTCACGCTGAAGGCCGGCTTCACGCTGGAGGAGTGAGCCGCCATGTACCTCGCCCGCTTCTCCTATGACGTGCTGCCGATGAACCGGCAGCGTGCAATCGACTTCATCCGGCGCGAGGTGGCGGCGGCGAACGAAGCCGGCCACAAGGCGCGGCTGCTGGTGCCGCTCACCCGCGGCCAGGGCGGCGCCGCCCTGCAATTCGAAGTCGAGCTGACCAGCCTCGACCAGTTGGAGGAGTTGCGCCAGCGCGGCGGCGACACCGCCGCGCAGGACTGGATGCATGCCTTCAGCGAGGTGCTGACCGCGCCGCCAGGGGTGGAGATCCTGCGGGTCGACGGCTAGGCCAGATTGCTGCGGGGCGTGGACGTCCCGGAGCGCTAATCTGCCGCACAGACAATGGTCTGTGGTGGATGGCGTTCAGGATTGAACGGCATCTGCTGCAGTGCGTGGTGTATTGCCTTCGTCCGGCGCTGGGCACCGGCTTGGCGCGCAGGCGGGTTGGAGGGAGATCCCCGGCGTGGCCGGGGTCTTGCCTTGTTTGCTGCGCTTCTCCCCGTCATGCCGGACCCTCGGCCGGGGCGACGTGCTGTCTGCCGTTCCCATGACCTGAAGCCCCGCCCGGCGATCCGCGTCACGACCAATGGGTGCTTCGGCCCTGCGCCGAGCAAGGCTGAGCGCCTGGCCCACCCTGCAGGCGGTCATGCGGCGCCCGGCCATGACCGGGCGTCTCGCTGCCCGGCGGGCACCCGCTGGCCGCCCGCATGCGGCATGCCGCGGAGCCGGCCCAGCTTGCGGCCTTACCGTTCGGAACGGAAGTCGAAGCGCCGCTGCCGGACCGTCCAGCCGTAGCGGGCATCCCCCTCCAGCACATGCAGGTGGTCGGCGATGCGGTTGCGCTCCAGCCAGGCGAGCGTTGCCTCCAGCTCCTCCAGCGACATCTGGGCTCTGCCCTTGCCCATGATGCGCTTCAGCGCCGCGGCATAGGCGTGATGCGCCCCAGCATGGCGCGGCACCTGCAGCCCCGCCTCATCCTCCAGCACCTGCGCCGCGACGGTCTGGCTGATGCGGAAGCGCAATTCCCGTTCGCGGACCGAGGGCACCGGGGCGGGTGGCGCCTGCTCCGGCCGGACGGTGGCGAATTCGGGCCCTGGCGCCAGCCGGTGCCAGCGCAGCGCGGTGGCGTTGGAGGCGAGCGGGATGATCGCCGGCTCCCGCTCGATCTCCGGCCCGATCGGCAGCTCGCCCTGCTTCCGCCGTGCCTTCTCCCGCGCCAGCGTCCCCTGCTCGCGCTCGATCCTTTCGCGGAACTTACGGAACAGCAGGTCGTCCGGGTGCAGGACCACGGCGCGCTGGGTCTCATAGGGCCCCGCCGCGAAATCGACGCGGGTGGCGCGGGCGATCATCTGCTCCAGCCAGGCGCGGGAGCGGATATGGGTCAGCGCCGCGCAGACCGAGACGCTGGGTGCGTCCAGCCCCTCATAGGCCATGGCGACGGTGACCAGCACGGAGGGCTCCGGCCGCAGCCGGAAGGCGGCCAGCACCTCCTGCGCGTCGCGCTCGTCGGAGGTGGCGATGCGCGCCACCGTCTCCGCCTGGACGCGCGGCAGCCAGTCCCGCAGCCAGCCGAGATACTGCCGCGCATTCTCCTGGTCCGGCGCCACCACCAGCAGCTTGCCGAGGCCCATGCCGGTCTCACCCGGCGGCAGGCCGAGGCGGGCACGCCGCCCCACCCGCAGGTCACGCGTCTGGGCGAAGGCGCGGCGCAGCAGGTCGCGGGCGAAGCCGGTGCGCAGCGCGGTGAAGAGCGCGGCGCGCCCGACCTCCGGCGGGCCGGAGACGGGGTGCGGGCCGGTGCGGCGGCGATCCTCGTCCAGCCATTCCGCCTCCCCGTCCAGCGCGCCGAAATCCACCGGCAGGACCGCCTTCTCGGCCAGGGCCTGGGCGCGGCTGTAGCCGATGACGGCGAGATGCGGCGCGGCCAGGTCCACCTCCCGCGTCCGCGCCCCCTTCCCGGGACGGTAGGGCAGCCAGAGAATCGGGCGCCCATCGGCGCGCTCCAGCGTGCCCGAGAGCAGCAGGCGGACCGCGGCATGCTCGAGCAGCGGCAGGATGGCGCGGGACCAGGCGGCCTCCTCCGGCGTCTCGGGGTCCGCCTCGGCCGGCAGGTGATGCACCTCATCCACCACCAGCAGCGTGCGGTGGCGGCGGAACTCGGCCACGTGCAATTCGGGCGCGGCCGCGACACCCTGATAGGTGGTGACCCAGCCCTGCAGGCCGCGGCAGGGGTCGGGGGCATTCTCCGCCGCGCGGACCGAGACGGCGTGGCTGAGGGCGGCGCGCCAGGCCGGGTCGGCGAAGGCTTCCTCAGCCTGCAGCCGCAGGCTGTCGCGCGGCACGATCCAGCAGACCCGCTCCACGATGCCGGCCGCCATCAGCCGCGCGGCGGCGATGACCGGCAGCAGGCTCTTCCCCCCGCCCGGCGTCACCGCGGCCAGGATGTCGCGCAGCTCGGTCTGGCGGGTCGCGATCGCCTCCACCACGCCGGCGAGCTGTTGCTGATGGCTGCGGAGGGCGCGTTGCATGCCGGGCGGCAACGCGCCAGGGCGGCAACGGATTCCTGGCCGGCGCGACTTTTCCCTCGCCCTGGCGCGGGATACAAACCGGGGGAAACGTCCAGCCAGGGAAACGCCCCGTGCCAGATCAGCGCCGCTTCCGAGTCGGCTACCTCTCCTACGTCCCGCATCAATCCTTCCTCGACACCGCGGCGCAGCACCCGGAGCTGGAGATCATCCGCATCCCGCTGGAGCAGCCGGAGGCGGCGGTGCTGGAGGCGCTGCGGGGGGTGGATGCCTATTACTGCATGGCCTCGCGCGACGAATTGCCGAAGCCCTTCCATGTGCGCGCCGCGCTGCTGGAGCAGTTGCCCGACCTGCTGATGGTCGGCAGCACCGGGGCCGGCTACGACCCTATCGACCCGGAGGCCTGCACCAAGGCCGGCGTGCTGCTGGTCAACCAGGCCGGCGGCAATGCCGAGGGCGTGGCGGAGCATGCAGTCGGGATGATGCTCGCCCTGCTGAAGCGCATGCCGGAGGCGGGGACCGCCATGCGCGCCGGCCGTGCGCAGGACCGCGGCGCCCTGATGGGCCGGGAACTGCGCGGGCGGACCGTCGGACTGGTCGGTATCGGCCATGTCGGCACCCGCGTGGCAGAGATCCTGCGGCTTGCCTTCTCCTGCCCGGTGCTGGCCTGCGACCCCTATCTGGATGCGGCGACCATTGCGGCGCGCGGCGCCCGCAAGGTGGAGATGCCGGAACTGCTGGCCGAGAGCGACATCGTCAGCCTGCACCTGCCGCTGACGCCCGAGAGCCGCAACCTGATGAATGCCGAGGCCTTCGCGCGCATGAGGCAGGGCGCGATCTTCGTGACCACGGCACGCGGCAACATCCATGACGAGCCGGCGCTGCACGCGGCGCTGCGCAACGGTCACCTGGCCGGCGCCGGGCTTGACGTTTGGGAACTGGAGCCGCCGCCGCCCGAGCACCCGCTGCTGCACATGGCGAATGTGATCGTCACCCAGCACACGGCCGGCGTCACGCATGAGAGCCGGGCGAACATCACCCGCATCGCCGCGCTGGCCTTTGCCGATGCGGCTAAGGGGACGCTGCCGCCACGCATCATCAATCCGGCCGTGATCCCACGCTTCGCGGAGCGGTATGCGGCGAAGCTGGGGCGCCGCATCGGCTAGCCATCCCGGCCAGTCTTGCGCCGCCGGCGGGCCGGGCGCAGCATCCGGCGGCGCGAGGCTTGGGGAACGGGCGATGGTGGATCTGGTCATTTCCGGCGATTGCGTGGTCACCCCGCATGCGATCGGCCCGGCCGATGTGGCCATCGCCGGCGGCAAGGTCGTTGCGGTCGCGGCACGCGGTGCCTTCCCGCTGGCGGCCGGCACGCGGCTGGTGGATGCGGTCGGCAAGATCGTCATGCCCGGGGGCATCGACCCGCACACCCATTGCCTCTGGCCCATGCCGGTACCGGACGGGCCGACCCTCTACACCCAGGGGCCTTCCGTCGTCGGCAAGGCGGCGCTGTTCGGCGGCACCACCACCCTCATCGACTTCACCCGCTGGACCCACGGTAAGACCATCCAGGGCGCGATCGAGGAGCGGATGGCCGCCTGGGCGGCTGATGGCTGCCCCTGCGACTGGGCGCTGCACACCATGGTGGAGGGCGACCTGCCGCCCGAGATCCCCGCCCAGCTCGGCGAGGCGATCGAGGCCGGGCACAGCACGGTGAAGATCTTCACCACCGACATCACCCCCAGCCGCAAGGGGCGGATGGTCGATTTCGGCGATATCTGGGAGGTGTTCCAGGTGCTGTCGAGGAAGGGCGGCCTCGGCGTCATCCATGCCGAGGATAACGACATCGTTATGCACATGTACGCCAAGCTGTTCCGCGAGAACCGCGCCGGCTTCGAGAACATGGCAGAGGTGCACAACACCCTCTCGGAGGACCTCTCCTTCCGCCGCGTCATCCGCCTGGCGGAGCATGTGCCGGGCACCGCGCTCTACATGATGCATGTCTCCGCCGGGAACGGCGTGCGCGCGATCCGGGAGGCGCGCGGCCGTGGCCTGCCGATCTATGGCGAGAGCCTGCACCAGTACATGCTCTACACGCAGGAGGACTACAGGAAACCGAACGGACAGGTCTATCACACCTACCCTTCCCTGAAGTCGCAGGAAGACCAGGACGAGCTCTGGCGCGGCGCGAAGGACGGCACCATCGCCTGCATCGCGACGGACGAGCTTTGCTGCTCCCTCTCCGTAAAGACCCAGGGCAAGCGGATCGACGACACCACCGGCGGCAATTCCGGTGTCGAGCCGCGCGTCGCGCTGATGTATTCCGAGATGAGGAAGCGCGGCTTCACCCTCCGGCAGTTCGTCGACCGCGTTTCGACCAACGCGGCGAGGATCATGGGTCTCTATCCGCGCAAGGGCGCCATCGCGGCGGGGGCGGATGCCGATATCTGCATCCTCGACCCGGCGCTGCGCCGCACCGTCCGCGCCGAGGCCATGCATGAAAGCGACTACTCGCCCTGGGAGGGGCGGGAGGTCGAGGCCTGGCCGGCCATGACCATCCTGCGTGGCAAGGTGGTGGTCGAGGGCGACCGCTGGCTCGGCGACGACCGCGGCGGGGAGTGGCTGCCGCGCAAGGTGCCCGACGAGATCCGCAGCGCCGCCGCGCTGTGATGCCCTGGTGCCGTCGCCCCGCTGTGCGCACTGAAGCGAGCCGCGCGGCATGGCAGGGCCGGCAGGAGCATGATGCTTGGCGCATGACGTCCCGACCTGCGGCCCGCGGAGCGGGCCGAGCGCGCGAATGCCGCGAAGCCAAGGCCTGGAGGGCCGCCGGCGTTTGAGGCAGGACATGCGTCAGCATGTCATGCGCCAGGTATGACACCGCCGGAACTGCGCGACCTTCTCGCCGATGCCATGGCCCTTTGGGGCGTGGAGGCGCGGCCACGTGCGGCGGAGGGCGGCGTCGCGCTGGCGGCGCCGGACGGCACGGCACTGTGCGTGCTGGCCGCGGCGCCCGGGGAGTTGCCGGTCCGCTGGTGGCTGGAAAGGCCCGGCCAGCGCCGGCCCTGCACCTCCGTCCTTGGCCTGCTGCGCGCGCTGCGCAATGCGGTCGGCGCCGGGGAGGGCGAGGCGCGGCGCCTGCGGGTGGCCCGGCCGGACGCATGATCCCGATTTCGATCGTCACCGGCTTCCTCGGCGCCGGCAAATCCACCCTGCTGCGGCGAATCCTGCGCGACCCCGCCTGGGCCGACAGCGCGCTGATCGTCAACGAGTTAGGCGAGATCCCGCTGGACCACGACCTGATCGCCGCCAGCGAGGAAAGTTTCGTGAGTGCCTCCACCGGCTGCCTCTGCTGCGTGGTGCGTGACGATCTCTCGAAGACCCTGCTGGATCTGCTGCGGCGGCGCGAGGCGGGGGAGGTGCCGCGCTATGCCCGCGTGCTGATCGAGACCTCCGGCCTCGCCGACCCCGCCCCCATCCTGCACGCGCTGATGACGGATGCGGCGCTGGGCGCGACCCATGCGCTGCAGGGCGTGGTGACGCTGGTGGATGCCGTGCATGGCGCCGCGACCCTGGCGCGGCATCCGGAGGCGCAGCGCCAGGTGAAGCTGGCCGACCGCATCCTGGTGACCAAGCCGGATCTCGCCCCGGCGCCCGAGGCGGCGATCCGTGCCCTCAATCCCGCCGCGCCGCTGCGGGCGGCGGCGCATGGTGCGGCGGAGCCCGGCTGGCTCTTCGCCCCTGCCCCGCGCCCGGCCGAGCTGCCGGACTGGGCGGCGCGCCATACGGCGGGCCTCGCCTCCATCGTCATCGAGCGCGAGGCGCCAGTTCCGGCCCTGGCGCTGACCCTCTGGATGCAGGGCCTGGCCGAGCATGCCGGGGCGCGGCTGCTGCGCGTGAAGGGCCTGGTCGCGCTGGCGGAGCAGCCGGACCGTCCGGCGGTGCTGCACGCCATCCAGCACATGGTGCATCCGCTGGAATGGCTGGAACGCTGGCCCGGCGAGGACCGCGGTAGCCGCATCGTCCTGATCGGCGAGGGCATCCCGCGCCACTTTCCGGCCCGGCTGCTGGCGGCGATCGAGGCGGAGGTGGCGGCGGAAGCCGCGCGCCGCGGCTGACCCGCTTGCCCCCTACCCCGGCCGGTGGTCAATTGCCGCCGGAAACACCCCGAGGGAGGAAAGGGGCGGCGCGGTCCGGCCGCGTGCCCCAGGCAGCATGACCAATCCGGCGCAGATCTTTTCGCTCCAGGGCGCGACCGCGCTCGTCACCGGCGCGTCCGGCGCGCTCGGCGCGCATTTCGCCCGCGTCCTGCACGCCGCCGGCGCGCGCGTGGTGCTGGCTGCGCGCCGGGCGCAGGCGCTGGACACGCTGGCGGCCGAGCTTGGCGCGCGCGCCGCAGCCGTGCCGCTGGACGTGACCGATGCCGCTGCCGTGTCCCGCGCCTATGACGCGGCGGAAGCCGCCTTCGGCGCGCCCTGCGACATCATCGTCAACAATGCCGGCATCGCCGTCACCAAGCCCCTGCTGCAGCAGACGGAGCAAGACTGGGACAGCGTGCTGGACGTGAACCTGCGCGGCTGCTTCCTGGTGGCAACCGAAGGCGCGCGCCGCCTGGTCGCGGCGAAGCGTGGTGGCTCCATCATCAACATCGCCTCCATCGGAGGGCTCCGCATCCTGCAGGGCGTCGTGGGCTACACCGCCTCCAAGGCCGGCCTGGTGCAGATGACGAAGCACATGGCTGTGGAGCTGGCGCGCCACGGCATCCGCGTGAACGCCCTCTGCCCCGGCTATGTGCAGACGCCGATCAACACCGAATTCTTCGCCTCCGAGGCCGGGCAGGCCGTGGTCAAGCGCGTGCCGCAGCGCCGGCTTGGCCAGCCGGAGGATCTGACTGGCCCGCTCCTCCTCCTCGCCTCCCCCGCCGGCGCGCACATGACCGGTGCGGCGCTGGTGGTGGATGGCGGCCATTCCGTGAACCCGCTCTAGGACTCCAGATATGGACTTTTCCCTCCCGCCCCAGATCGACGAGATCCGCCAGCGCATCCGCGCCATTGTCGAGGAGCGCATCATCCCGCTGGAATCCGACCCGGCGAGCTATGACGAGCACGAGAACATCCGGAAGTCCCTGCTGGAGGAGCTGCGCGCCGAGGTGAAGGCGAAGGGCCTCTGGGCGCTGGGCATGCCGCAGGAGCGGGGCGGCGGCGGCCTCAACATGGTCGGGCTCGCCGCCTGCTATGAGGAGATGAACCGCTCCATCTTCGGTCCCGTCGTCTTCCACGGCGCGGCGCCGGATGACGGCAATATGCGCCTGCTGAACATGGTGGGGACGGAGGCGCAGAAGGAGCGCTGGCTGCAGCCCATCATCGACGGCAAGGTGCAGTCGAGCTTCGTGATGACCGAGCCGGACGGCTGCGGCAGCGACCCGTCCATGACCTATACGCGGGCCGAGCGGAAGGGCGACCGCTGGGTCATCCGCGGCCGCAAGCACTACATCACCGGGGCGGCGGAGGCGAAGCACTTCATCCTCATCGCCCGCACCTCGGATGACGACCGCAACGGGCTGACCGCCTTCCTCTACCACGCCGACCAGCCCGGCTGGCGCATCCTCCGCCGCATTCCGATTATGGGGCCGGAGGAGCATGGTGGGCATTGCGAGCTGGAATTCGACGGCCTCGAGGTCGAGGACGAGAATGTCCTGATGAAGGTCGGCGACGGGCTGCGCGCCACGCAGATCCGCCTCGGCCCCGCGCGCCTGACGCATTGCATGCGCTGGACCGGCATGGGCCGCCGCGCGCTGGAGATCGCCATGGCGCGCGTCGAGGTGCGCAAGGCCTTCGGCAACACGCTGGTCGAGAAGGAAAGCGTGCAGCAGATGATCGGCCAGGCGGCGATGGAGCTCGATATCGGCCGCTTGCTGACCATGCGCGCCGCCTGGCTGCTGGACAATGGCAGCCTCGCGCGCAAGGAGATTTCCATGGCGAAGGTCGTTGTGGCGGATGCGCTGCACAGGGCGGTGGACACCTCGCTGCAGCTCCTCGGCGCCCGCGGCTATTCCAAGGACACGGTCGTGGAGTGGATGTACCGTTATGCCCGCCAGGCCCGGCTGGTGGACGGCGCCTCCGAGGTGCACCGGATGGTGCTGACGAATTTCCTGCGCCGGCAGGGCAAGGATTTCTTCGCCTGGGGCGCCGGCCGTGGCTGAGCAAGCCGGGCTGAACGGCCTGCCGCAGCTCGCGGCGAACCATGTGCCGCTCACGCCCATCTCCTTCCTGCAGCGGGCGGCACGGATCTACCCGCAGCGCACCGCCGTCATCCATGGTGCGCGGCGCTTCACCTATGCGGAGATGGCGGAGCGCAGCCGGCGCCTTGCCTCCGCGCTGCGCGGCGCCGGCCTCGGGCCGGGCGATGTGGTCGCGGTGCTGGCGCCCAATATCCCCGAGATGCTGGAGGCGCATTACGGCGTGCCGATGGCCGGCGCCGTGCTGCTGACCATCAACATCCGCCTGGATGCCACGGCCATCGGCTTCATCCTGCGGCACAGCAAGGCGAAGCTCTTCCTGGTGGACCGGGAATTCGCCGGGGTCGCGCGGGTGGCGCTGGCGGGAATGGACTCCCCTCCGCCCGTCATCGACATCGCCGATCCGGAAGGCCCGGGCGGCGAGGCGCTGGGGCCGCGCGACTACGAGTCCTTCCTTGCCGGCGGCGACCCCGCCGCGCCCATCCGCATGCCGGAGGATGAATGGGAGGCGATCTCGCTCTCCTACACCTCCGGTACGACGGGCGATCCGAAGGGCGTCGTCGCGCATCATCGCGGCGCCTATCTCAATGCCTGCGGCAATGCGCTGGCCTTCGGCCTGACGCCGCGCAGCGTCTATCTCTGGACGCTGCCGATGTTCCACTGCAATGGCTGGACCTATACCTGGGCCGTCACCTTGCAGGGCGGCACCCATGTCTGCCTGCGCCGCGTGGAGCCGGGCGCCATCTTCGCCTCGATCGCCGAGCACCGCGTGACGCATATGTGCGCCGCCCCCGTGGTGCTGACCATGCTGATCCACGCACCCGAGGACAAGAAGCGCCGCTTCGACCACGAGGTCGCCATCGCCACCGGCGGCGCCGCCCCGCCCTCCCCTGTCATCGCGAAGATGGAGGAGATGGGCTTTGCGGTGACCCACCTCTACGGCCTGACGGAATGCTATGGCCCCGCCACCATCTGCCTCTGGCAGCCGGGGCTCGGGGAAATGCCGCTGGCGCAGAAGGCTGCCTTCATGGCGCGGCAGGGCGTGAACCATCCGATGCTGGAGGAGGCGACAGTCCTTGACCCCGCCACCATGGCACCCGTGCCGGCGGATGGCCGGACCCTGGGCGAGGTCATGCTGCGCGGCAATACCGTGATGAAGGGCTATCTCCACAACCCGAAGGCCAACGAAGCCACCTTCGCCGGTGGCTGGTTCCACACCGGCGATCTCGGCGTGCTGCACCCGGACGGCTATATCGAGGTGAAGGACCGCGCCAAGGACATCGTCATCTCGGGCGGCGAGAACATTTCCACTCTCGAGGTCGAGGAGGTGCTCTACGCCCATCCGGCGATCATGGAAGCGGCGGTCGTCGCCGCTCCCGACGAGAAATGGGGCGAGGTGCCGCATGCCTTCGTCACGCCGGCGCCGGACAGGCCGGCGCCGACCGAGGCGGAGGTGATCGCCTGGTGCCGCGAGCGCCTGGCGCATTTCAAATGCCCGAAGCGCGTCACCTTCGGCCCGCTGCCCAAGACCAGCACGGGCAAGATCCAGAAATTCGAGCTGCGCCAGCGGCTGAAGGCGTGACGCTGCACCCTCCCCCGCGCGGCGGGGGAGGGCCATTGCGGGGCGCTACCCCGCCGCGACATAGCCATAGGCGAGGTTGCTCCGCTCCCCGCCCGCCGCGGCATAGTCGCGCTTCACGCGCGAGACCGCGTCGCCATCCAGATCGGTGCGCTTCTGCTCGTACCTGTACATCTTCACGGAATTCCCGCCGAAGATGGCGTTCTTCACCGGGCCATCGGCCGACCCCAGCGGCGCGAAGCCGAAGCGCCGCTGCAGGTCCTCGGGAATCTCCAGCCGCCGCAGCGCCTCGATCTGCCATTGCGGGCTGCCGGTCCAGACCGCATCGGTGCCCCAGACCACATGATCGGCGCCGAGACCCTTGACCAGGATGCCCATCAGCGCGGCGGCAAGGCGCGGCTGCACCACCGTGGTCTGGGCGAAGATCTGGCCGAGATCGCCATAGACGTTGGAGACGCCGAATTTCTCCGGGATCTCCGCCAGGTCGCTGGTCCATTCCGCGCGGCCGGTCTGCTCGAACTGCGCGAGGCCCTGTTCCGCCGTGCCGCAGCCCGCAAAGCGATAGGCGCTGTGATAGATGACGAAGTTGATCTGCGGCCAGTCCTTCGCCGCCTTTCCCACGTCATCGACCCTGGCATAGGGCAGCAGGTGCGGGAAGCGCTGCTCGATCTGCGGCGGGAACAGGCCTTTGTGGACGCAAACGATGTTTTGCCCGGCCTTCAGCAGCTTCTCGTACAAGGGATAGAGCAGCGTCTCGTCATCCATGCGCCAGGGCCACTGGGCCATGTGCTTGTTGGTGTTGTCGCCGATGGTGTAGCCCTTGAAGCTGTCGGGCTTCAGTTCCTCGATTGCCTTGTCCACCTGCTCCAGCCAACCGGCCTGACCGGGGGTGAAGATGGCGTGGCTCATCGCGCGGCGCGTGCCGGCGGCCTCGTTGATGCGGCGACGGGCATTGAGCTTCATCTCGTTGGTCAGGAACCAGTCCTGCGGCTCGTCGCTTGGTGCGCCGCTGATCAGCGCCACCTTGGTATCGCTGTCGAGGAAGACCTCATTGAACCAGTTGGCGTATTTCAGGCTGTCGATGGTCTGTTAGGCCGGGTTCAGCACGGGGTTCCCCCCCTGGGCTTGCGGCCGGAGCTTCGCGCCCCCTGCCCGGTCGTTGCAAGCGCAATCCCCCCATCCCATGCGCGGTCGATCGCGCTAGGCTGGGTGCAATCGTTCTGGGAGGAGCGGCATGGCCGACGCAATCACCAATGAATCGCAGCGCCTGGTCGCGGAGCTGAATGCGCTGCTCCGGCTGAAGACCACGGTCATCGGCATGAAGCTGTTCGGGACGGTGGAGGAGATGCAGGCCATCCCGCGCATCCGCCGGCCGAAGACGAAGCACACCACGGACCAGATCGTCTCCATGGCCTCCCGCATCGGCTGGACCGTCGGTATCACGGCCGATGATCTGGTCGGCCAGCAATGCCAAGCGGTGGTCGGCCTCGCGCCGCGGGACGAGCGCGGCGAGCGCTATGTCGGCGTCTGGCACGGCGATGCCGAGAGCGCCGCGGCGCGGCAGCAGGCGCTCTCCTGCGTGCCGCATGGTCGCTACCAGGCCATGGCCGTCAGCCCGCTGGAGAGCGGGCGGCTGGACCCGCCGGACATCGTGCTGGTCTATGCGACGCCCGGGCAGATGATCATCCTCATCAACGGGCTGCAGTACCGCAACTACCGGAAATTCGAATGGAGCGTGGTGGGCGAGACCGCCTGCGCGGATAGCTGGGGCCGCGCGCTCGCCACCGGCGAGCCGAGCCTCTCCCTGCCCTGCTTCGCCGAGCGGCGCTATGGCGGCGTGCCGGATGAGGAGATGCTGATGGCGCTGAAGCCGGCCGATCTGCGTGTGGCAGTGGAGGGGATGAAGGCGCTGGCGAAGAATGGCATCCGCTACCCCATCCCGCCCTATGGCATCCAGAACGACCCCTCGGCCGGCATGGGCGTCAGCTACGCCGGCAAGGGCTAGCGATCCGGTGCGAGATCCATGCCTGCGGGCGGTTCCATCCGCGGGGCCTCTCGCGGGATGAGTTCGGCCAGCATCGCGCGGGCCCGCAGCACCACGGGCTCGCTCTCCGCGCCGAAGGGCGCGAGCGCAGTGCCCAGCCTGTCGCGCGCCTCCTTTGCCCGCCCGGTCCCGGCCAGTAGCATGGCGAGCGGCATGGCAGCATGCAGCCCGAAGAGCACGGCCTGCTGCGCATCCGCCTCGGCGAGGGCGGCGCGCATATCCGCTTCCGCCGCCTCGATGCGGCTGGCCATCCACTGGACCTCACCCCGCTGCCGCAGCAGCGTGACCCTTTCCCAGGCAGCGCCACTCTCGGCCAGCAGGCCGAAGGCCTCAGCCAGGCGCGCGAGGCCGCCCTCGGCGTCACCGCCGCGCGCCATCAGCTCCGCTTCCATGCCGAGGAAGCTGGGCACGAAGGTCATCGCCTCGGCCGCGCGGTTCCAGGCAATGCATTCCCGCACCAGCTTCAGGCCGCCGGCGATGTCGCCGCGTCGTCCGGTCAGCAGTCCGACGATCGCCTTGGAGGCCATGTCGAGATAGCTGATCTCGTGCTCCTCGCAGAGCGCGATGGTCTCCCGCAGCCGCCGGATGCAATCCTCCTCCGCGCCGCGGTCGTAGTCGTAGCGGCCCAGCGCGTAGCGGGCATAGGCGATGGCGAAGGGAATGCCGGATTTCTGCGCCGCCTCCGCCAGCGCCGCCAGGTCGCGCCGCACCTCCTCCAGCCGCCCCATGAAGGCGCGCGCCCAGGCCGAGTAGCAGCGCGTGCTGACCACCATCGCCTGCGCCGCCACCGCATAGCGCCGGTCGCGCTCCGTCCGGTCCTCATGCCGCAGGGCAAGGTCCAGGCTCTCCACCGCCTCGCGGAAGCGTCCCTGGATGAATTGCGAGTGCCCCAGCGCGCTGTAGGCAATGGTCAGCCCGTTCCCGGAGCCCTGCCCACGGGCGAATTCCAGCAGCGCCTCGGCCCGCTCCATGGACAGTCCGATGCGGCCGCGCATCCAGGCATGGCTCCACTGCCCGTGCATGGCGTTGCGGAGCTGCGGCTGGCCGGGCAGGCGCTCGGCCAGCGCACGGGCACGGTCATAGGCCTGGCCGGTCTCCAGCGCGCTGTGGCCGCGCAGGCTGAGCAGCGCATTGCCCGCCAGGAGCTGCATGTCCAGCTCGGCCCGCATATGCGCCTCGCTCTCCGGCAAGGCCTGCAGGATGGCGATGCCGCGGCGGAGCTGCACCAGCGCCTCCTCCATCGCCCCGCGCTGCGTCGCCTGCTGCGCACCGCGCAGCCACCAGCCGACCGCCTGCTCCGGCTGCACGGCCTCGCTGCGGTGATGCGCGATCACCTGCGGCTGGGCCTGCGCCGCCGCCGGGAAGCGGGCCTCCAGGATGTCGGCGACGCGGGCATGCAGCGCGCGGTAGCGCTCGCGCGGCAGCAGGCCGAGCGCGGCGTCCTGGATCAGCGCATGCCGGAAGCGATAGGTGCCGCCGCCCGCCGGACCATGCCGCTGCAGCAGGCGCGAGTCCACCAGCCGGTCCAGCACAGGCGCCATCGCCTCCGCCTCGCGCTCCAGCACCAGGGCCAGCAGAGCGGCATCGAATTCGCGGCCGATGACGGAGGCGACCTCGGCGATCGGCCGCGCCTCGCCGAGCCGGTCGAGCCTGGCCAGCAGCGAGGCATGCAGCGAGACGGGCACGCTCGCGCGCTCGCTCGGCCGCGGCCGCGCCGGATCGGCGCCGCTGCCGGCCTGCGCGATCTGCTCGGTCACCGCCCGCGTCAGCTCCTCCAGGAAGAGCGGCACGCCATCGGCGCGGCGCAGGATGTCGCGCGCGGTCTGCGGCGGCAGCGGCACGTCGCGCGCCACGCAGCGCACCAGCTCCGCTGCGGCGGCCTCACCCAGCGGGGAGAGGTTCAGCCGCTCGACGCCCGGTGCGTCCAGCCAGGGCGGGACGAATTCCGGCCGCGCCGTCACCACCGCCAGCACCGGCAGGCTCGGCACGCGCTCGATCCAGAGGGCGAGCAGCTCCCGCGTCGTCGGGTCGGCCCAGTGCGCATCCTCCAGCACCATCAGCACCGGGCGCAGCCGCGTCACCGCGACAAACCCCTCCATCAGCGCCTGCAGCAGGCGCTCGCGCCGGCGCTGCGGCGGCATGGGCGGGATCGGCGCCAGCGCCTCGCCCTTCAGCCCGAACTGCTCGGCGATCAGCGCGAAATCCACCGGGGGCAGTTCCGGCATCAGGGCGCGCAGCTTGCCGATGCGGATGGAAGGCGAATCGGGCGGCGCGATGCGGCTGTCGCGCAGCATCTGCTGCAGCACGGGCTGCAGCGCCATCCCCTGCTGGTGCGGGGCGGCGAAGTAGCGGATCGCGACCCGGTCCTGCGTCTCCCGCAGTAATTGCGCGACCAGCCGCGACTTGCCGATGCCCGCCTCGCCCGAGAGCAGGACGGTGCGTCCTTCCCCGAGTTGGGCGGACCGCCACAGCGCCTGCAGGTGCTCAAAGGCCGCATCGCGGCCGAGCAGCGGCAGGGTCGCGCCCTCCGCCCGCGCCGCGAAGCGGTCGGGGCTCGGCGAGACGGCGAGGGCCTGCCAGACCGGCACCGGCTCCGCCCAGCCCTTCATCGGATGCAGGCCGAGGCTGCAGAAGGCGAAGAGCGCGCCGACCATCCGCCTGACGCTGTCCGAGACCAGCACCGTCCCCGGCTGGGCCAATGCCTGCAACCGCGCGGCAAGATTGGGTGTCTCGCCGAAGACGTCGAGATTGTGTGGATCGCCGGTATCCGCGACATCGGCGACCACGACCAGCCCGGTCGAGATGCCGATGCGGACCGCGAGCCGGTGGCCGGCGCGGCCGGAGATGGCGGCCACCGCATCGAGGATCTCCAGCGCGGCGCGCACCGCCCGCTCGGCGTCATCCTCCTGCGCCACCGGATAGCCGAAATAGACGAGCACACCATCGCCCACCAGGCGGCCAAGATGGCCCCCATGCCGGCCGATCACCTCGGTGGTCAGGCGGTAGAAGCGGGCGATCGCCTCCGCGAATTCCTCGGGGTCGGCGCCGGCCGCCAGGGCGGAGGAGCCGACGACGTCGCAGAACAGCACGGTCATCGGCCGCAATTCGCGCGAACGGGGCGCGCTCGGCCGCCGCACGGTCGCGCCCGGTGCCTGCCGCAGGCCGCACTCGCTGCAGAACCGGGCTGCCGGCGAGAGCGAGGCGCCACAGCCCGCGCAGGTCACGCGGGCGGCGTTGGCATCGGGTGCCAGGCTTCGTTCCGCGATCGGGGCCACTGCGACGGTGCCTCTTCCTGTGCCGCACGGGCCGCATCAGCGCGGATCCCGCAGGCCGGTCGCCGGCAGGGCCCGGGCGACCGCCTGCTTATGGCATGAATTCCGCGCCATGCACCATGCCGCGACCATGCCATGCTGCACAGCACGGCGAGATCTGTGACATTTCGGTGGGATCACGCGCGATCGGCGAATAGCATGCAGCGCGCGCCCCTCATACGTGCGACGGATCCGGCATGCTGCCCGTGCGCCGCGCCGGTGCCCGGCCCTGTGTGAGCGAATCGAGCAGGATGCGTGCCTGCTGGACGACCGGCTCCTCCACCTGGCGGAAGGGCCCGAGCGCCGCGGCCAGCATCCTCCGCGCCTCCGCCGCCCGGCCGGTACGTACCAGTTGCGCCGCCAGGGCCAGTGCGGCCCGCAGGGTGAAGAGCGCGGCCTCCTGCCGCTCGGCCACTGCCAGCGCGGCCCGCCAGGTCGCCTCCGCGTCCACCGCCGCCCCCAGCGCCGCCAGCATGTCACCGCGGCGGCAGAGCAGCGGCGCCTCCTCCCAGAGCGCGCCGGTCTTGAGCATCCGGGCTTCCGCCTCGGCCAGGCGGGCCAGCCCGGCGCCGGGATCGCCGGCGCGCGCCAGCAATTCGGCCTCGATGCCGAGGAAATGGGGCAGCAGTCCGAACAGGCTGGCCTCCTGGCTGCCGGCCACCACGCGGCGAATCTCCGCCAGCCCCGCGGCCGGGTCGCCGAGCCGTCCCTCCAGCAAGGCGGCCATCGCGCCCGCGGTGAGGGTGAGGAAGCCGATCTCCTGCTCGGCGCAGAGCCGCTCCGTCGCGCGCAAGCGCGCCAGCGCGGCCGCCTCCGCGCCGTGCACCGCATCGAACAGGCCAAGCGCATATCCTGCATTGGCGATGGCGAAGGGCACGCCGGCGCGCTCCGCGGCCTGCAGCGTCAGCGCCAGCTCCTCCCGCAGACCCGCCGTGCGGCCGAGGAACATGCGCGCCCAGGCGCCGTAGCAGCGCGTGCTGATCACCGTCGTCTGCAGCGCCAGGTTGTGTCGCCGCGTGCGGTCTGCCGGGTCATGCTGCGCCAGGCTGCGCACCGCGCTCTCGGCCGCCGCACGGAATCGCCCGAGGAAGAGCTGCGAATGCGCCAGCGCGCTGTGGGCGATGATGAGGCCGGAGGCGCTGCCGGCCTCCTCCGCCACGTGCAGCAGCGCCTCCGCCCGTTCCAGCGAGAGCGCGATCAGGCCCCGCATCCAGGCATGGCTCCACTGGCCGTGCATGGCGGTCAGAAGGGCCGGGTGGCCCGGCAGCCGCTCGCTCAGCGCCCGGGCACGGTCATAGGCGAGGCCCGTCTCCTCCGCGCCGTGGCCGTGCAGGACCAGCAGCGCGTCGCCCATGCGCAGCTCCAGATCCAGCTCCGCCTGCAGCCGCGCCTCGCCCTCCGGCTCCTCGCGCAGGCACGCCCTGGCGCGGCGAAGCTGCGCCAGCGCCTCGGCCGGGGCGGAGCGGGCCATGGCCTGGTCGCCGCCGCGCAGCCACCAGTCCAGCGCCTCCCGCCAGTGGCCGGCCTCGGTCCAGTGCTGCGCGATGCGCTGTGGCGTGGCAAGGCCGGGTCCGCCCTCCAGCGCCGCCGCCACCTGGGCATGCAGCGACCGGTAGCGATCGCGCGGCATCAGCCCGACGGCGGCCCTCTGCAGCAGCACATGCCGGAAGCGGAAGCGATCTGCCCCCTGACGCTGCAGCAGGTCGGCCGCCGCCAGCCGGTCGAGCTGGAGGCCTAGCGCCTGCAGATCCTCGCCGAGAATGGAGGCCAGCAGCGCCGGCTCGAACTCGCGCCCGATGATGGCCGCCGCCTCGGCCACCCGGCGCGCGCCGCCGACGCGCTCCAGCCGCGCCAGCAGCGAGGCCTGCAGCGAGGGGGGGACCGGCAGGCTCCCCAGCCGCTCCTCGCCGGTCGGGGCGGCATGCGTCAGCGCCTCCACCACCGCGCGCGTCATTTCCTCGAGGAAGAGCGGTATGCCCTCCGCGCGCTGCAGGATGTCCTGTGCCAGCCCGGTTGGCAGCGGGACATCCTGCGCGACCGCGCGCATCAGCGCCTCGGCGGCCGCCTCGTCCAGGGGGTCGAGATGAATCCGCAAGGTGGTTGGCGCCTCCGCCCAGGCTGGCAGCGGGCCGGGCCGCCCGGTGACGAGCAGCAGGACCGGCAGTCCCGCCACGCGCCCGGCCAGCATGCCCAGCGCTTCCAGCGTGGTCGGGTCGGCCCAGTGCAGGTCCTCGAAGGCCAGGAGCAGCGGGCGGCGGCGCGCCGCATCGGCGGCAATGGACACCAGGGCGTGCAGCAGCCGCGTCCGCCGCCGCTGCGGCGTCTCGGCGGCCGAGGCCTCCGCCGCCCCCATCAGCATGGCGACCGCCGCAATGCCGGCGGGCTCGGCGCCGGCCAGCAGCCTTTCCAGCTTGCGGCGACGCTGCGCCGGCGGATCCTCCGGCAGCAACGCCGCGGCGCGGCCGATCCAGCGCACCACCGACTGCAGCGGCATGCCCTGCTCCTGCGGCGCGGCGAAGAGCCGGAGCTGGTGCTCGCGCGGCACCTCAGCCAGCAACTGCGCCAGCAGGCGCGACTTGCCGATGCCGGCCTCGCCATGGACGAGCACGGTGGCGCCCTGCCCGGCCGCCGCCGCCTGCCAGAACCGGCGCAGCTCGTTGAGCGGTGCGGTCCGCCCGAGCAGCGGCATGCGTGCCGCGGCGGCGGCGGCATCGCGCTCGCGCGCGCCGGCCGGGCCGAGGAGCTGCCAGACCGGCACGGGCTCCGCCCAACCCTTGATCGCCTGAGGCCCCCGGGGCCGCAGTGCGAACCGCCCTGCGAGCTGGCGGCGCACGCTGTCGGAGACCAGCACCGTGCCGGGCGCCGCCAGGGCCTGCAGCCGTGCCGCGAGGTTCAGGGCCTCGCCAAGGACGCTGAGGTGGCGCGGATCGCCCGTGCCCGCGGCATCGGCCACCATGACCAGGCCGGCGGCGATGCCGGCGCGGATGCGCACCGGCATCGCCGCCGGCACCTCGGCCGCGACGGCATCCCGGATGGCGAAGGCGGCCTCGGCGGCGCGGAGCGTGTCGTCCTCCTGCGCCGCCGGCCAGCCGAAATGCACCAGCACGCCATCGCCGAGGAAGCGCACGAGGCGGCCGCCATGCCGCTCGGCCACATGCGTCGCGACATGCAAGACGGCGGCGAGCATCTCGCCATGCGCCTCGGCATCCGTCGGGCTGGCGGCGGGTTCCGGAATGCCGCAGAACAGCACGGTCATCGGCCGGAGCTCGCGCAGCGGCGCGGCGCCGGCGGGATCGACGCCCAGGCGGTGGCCGCATTCGCTGCAGAAGCGCGCCGTGGACACGGCCGACGTGCCACAGGCCGGGCAGGTGGTGCCCGGCCCTGCCCCTGCTGCCATGTCGTTTCCTCCGCAACTTCACATCTGAGCAACCGAGACTAGGCGGGCCGTCCGTCCGGCGAAAGCGGGCTGGCCCTGCAACACCGGCAGTCGCGCGGCGTTGTGCCCGGTTGTTCCGGAGAGATATCACCCATGCCCCCATCCGACCCGATCCCGCCGCCCGGCTTCCCGGGCCCCGAGATCCCACCCATGCCGCCCGGCCCGCCTTCCCCGGCACCGGGACCGAGCCCGCTGCCGCCGGCGCCTACGCCAGGGCCGGAACTGCCGCCGCAGAACCCGCCCGGCCCACGGGAGATGCCGCCGCCCCAGCTTGGCTGACCGACCATCGGGATTTGCGCCCCGAGGCCAAGCGGGGACGCATCCCGCCGGCGCAAACTGCGTTGGATACGCACCGGCCCATGCGCATGGGCCGGTCGTATGCGAGCAGCAGGAAGGACAGGTTCATGGCGAGTTCCAGCGGCGACATGCCGCCTGGCGGCAGCCGGAACAGCAACCCGGGCAATTTCGCCAACAACCGGGAGAAGGCGTCGCGGGCCGGCCAGATCGGCGGCTCGCGCCAGGGAGCGGCGAACAACCCCGGCAATTTCGCCAACAACCGCGACCGCGCACGGGAAGCCGGACATCTCGGCGGCACGCACCAGGGCAGGCGGAACAACCCGGCGAATTTCGCCAACGATCCGGCGAAGGCGCGGGAGGCGGGCCATATCGGCGGCACCCATCAGGGCCGGCAGAACAATCCCGCCAATTTCGCCAATGATCGCGGCAAGGCGAGCGAGGCCGGGCGGCTTGGCGGCCAGCACCGCGCCGGTTCACGAGGCGGAGCACTGCCGGAGGGCGAGGCGCAGGCGGGTTCGCCGGACGAGCAGGGCTGAACGCCGCGGCGCTGGCAATGCCGGCGGTGCCTGCTAGTCTCCCTCCAAACGGAGGGAACGGATGGGACCGCTACAGGGCCTGCGCATCCTGGAATTCGCCGGCATCGGCCCCGGCCCTTTCTGCGCCATGGTGCTGGCCGATCTCGGCGCCAAGGTGGTGCGGATCGACCGGAAGGATGGCCCGGCCGGCGCGCGCGAGGATTTCACCGGCCGCGGCCGGCGCTCCATCGCCCTCGACCTGAAATCGCCCGCGGCGATCGAGACCGCGCTGCGCTTGGTGGAGGGCGCTGATGCGCTGATCGAGGGCTTCCGGCCCGGGGTCATGGAGCGGCTCGGCCTGGGGCCGGAACTGTGCCTCGGGCGCAATCCGCGCCTCGTCTATGGCCGCATGACCGGCTGGGGGCAGGAGGGGCCGCTGGCCCATACCGCCGGCCATGACATGAACTACATCGCGCTGACCGGCGCGCTCTGGGCCATCGGCCGGCCGGAGGAGCGGCCGGTGCCGCCGCTCAACCTGGTCGGTGATTATGGCGGCGGCGGCATGCTGCTGGCGGTCGGGCTGCTGGCGGCGATGCTCTCCGCCAAATCCACCGGCAAGGGCCAGGTGGTGGATGCCGCCATGGTGGATGGCGCGGCGCTGCTGATGGCGCCGATCTACGCCATGAAGGCGCGCGGGCGCTGGCAGAATGCGCGCGGTGCCAACATGCTGGACGGCGCGGCGCCCTGGTACGACACCTATGAATGCGCTGATGGGCGCTGGCTCTCGGTGGGGTCGATCGAGCCGCAATTCTTCGCGCTGCTCTGCCAGATGCTGGGCCTGGACGCCAAGGACTTCCCGGACCGCACGGAGCCGGCCGCCTGGCCGGGGTTGAAGGAAAGGCTGGCGGCGATCTTCCGCACCCGCACGCGGGATGACTGGGCGGCGCTGTTCGAGGGCACGGATGCCTGCGTCGCGCCCATCCTCGACATGGAGGAAGCGCCGCGCCATCCGCACAATGCCGCGCGCGGCACCTTCGCGCTGCGGGACGGCGTGGTGCAGCCCGCACCCGCGCCCCGCTTCAGCGCCACGCCGGCCGAGATCGGCGCGCCGCCGCCGCTGCGCGGCGAGCACACGGATGCGGTGCTGGCGGATTTCGGCGTCCCGGCCGAGGAGATCGCCGCGCTGCGCCAGTCCGGCGCCATCGCCTGAACGACGAATCCCGGAGGAACGCCATGGACACCAACATCGCCGCCGGCGGTACCCGCCTGACCGGCCCGCGCACCGTCTTCACCGCCGAGCATGAGGCCTTCCGCGACACGGTCCGCCGCTTCTTCGAGAAGCATGTGGTCCCCCACCACCGGCAGTGGGAACGGGATGGCATCGTCTCCCGCGAAGTCTGGCTGCAGGCGGGCGAGGCCGGGATCCTCTGCCCCATGATGAGCGAGGAGTATGGCGGCGCCGGCGCGGATTTCGGCTACAGCGCCATCGTCATCGAGGAGATCGCCCGGACCAACTGCACCGGCCCCGGCTTCCCGCTGCATTCCGACATCGTCGTTCCCTATATCGAGGACCTGGCGCGGCCTGAGAGGAAGCGCGAGTGGCTGCCGAGGATGGCGCGCGGCGAGATCATCGGTGCGATCGCGATGACCGAGCCGGGCATGGGCAGCGACCTCAAGGCCATGCGCACCACCGCGCGGCGGGACGGCGACCACTACGTCATCAACGGCTCCAAGACCTTCATCAGCAATGGCCAGCTGGCGGATCTGGTGATCGTCTGCGCCAAGACCGACCCTGCCGCGGGCCGCAAGGGCATCTCGCTCATCTGCGTCCCGGCCGGCACCCCGGGCTTCACCAGGGGCCGCAACCTGGAGAAGATCGGGCTGCATGCGCAGGACACCTCGGAGCTCTTCTTCGAGGATGTCCGGGTGCCGGTCGAGAACCTGCTGGGCGAGGAGAACAAGGGCTTCTCCTACCTCATCCGCAACCTGCCGCAGGAGCGGCTGGTGATCGCCGTCCGCGCCGCCATGGGCATGGAGGTGATGCTGGAGAAGACCGTGGCCTACACCAAGGAGCGCCAGGCCTTCGGCCAGCCGGTCATCGACTTCCAGCACAACCGCTTCAAGCTGGCGGATGCCAAGGCGCAGGCGGCGATGTTCCGGGTCTTCGCCGACCACTGCCTGGTGCTGCATCTGCGCGGGGAGCTGACGGTGGAGCTGGCCGCGGTGGCGAAGCTGCTGGGCGCCGAGATGCAGAACAGGCTGTTCGACGACTTCCTGCAGCTCCATGGCGGCTACGGCTACATGGCGGAATACGAGATCGGCCGCGCCTGGGCCGATGCCCGTGTCGGCCGGATCTATGGCGGCAGCAGCGAGATCATGCGGGAGATCATCGGGCGCACGCTGTAGGCAAACCCCAGGAACAGGACGCCGGGAGACTCCAGGATGAACGCCACGCGACGCGCCCTGCTGGGCGCGGCCGCAGCGCTCGCGGCACCCGCGATGCTGCACGCCCAGGGCCGCTTCCCCGAGCGGCCCATCACCATCCTCGTGCCCTTCCCGCCGGGCGGGGCGACGGATGTGCAGATGCGCGCCCTGGCCGAAGCCGCGACGCGGCATTTCGGCCAGACCGTCCTCGTCGAGAACCGTCCGGGCGCCGGTAGCACGCTGGGCGCCGCCGCCGTCGCGCGGGCCCGGCCCGATGGCTACCAGGTCGCGCAGATGACCCTGCCGGCGCTGCGCCTGCCTTTCATGCAGCGCATGCCCTACGACCCGCGGCGCGACTTCACGCCCATCATCCACCTGACCGGCTACACCTTCGGCGTCATGGTGCGCACCGACAGCCCCTGGAAGACCTGGCAGGAGCTGGTGGCGGATGCGCGGGCCCGGCCGGGCCGGCACCGCTGGGGCAATACCGGCGCCAACGGCACGCCCCACCTCGCCATGATGGAACTGGCCGAGCGCGAGACACTGCAGGTGGAACACATCCCCTTCCGTGGCGAGGCGGATGCGGTGCCCGCTGTGCTCGGCGGGCATATCGAAGCGACCGCGGGCGGCACCGGCTCCAGCCAGCTCGTGGCCGAGGGCAAGCTGCGCTACCTGAACTTCTGGACCCGCCAGCGCGTGCCGCGTTTCCCGGATGTGCCGACGCTGCTGGAGCTGGGCTATCAGGGGATGGTCATCACCTCGCCCTATGGGCTGGTGGCGCCGGCCGGGCTCGATCCCGAGATCCTCGCGGCGCTGCATGAGGGCTTCCGGCGCGCGCTGCACGACCCCGTGCATCTCGCGGTGCTGGAGCGGCTGGACCAGCCGGTGGAGTACCTCAACAGCGCCGACTATGCCCGGAACATGGCCGAGACGATCGACACCGAAGAGAAGCGCGTGGAGCGGCTGGGCCTGCGCACCGGCTGAACCCCGGCGCCTTGTGCGCCGGGCCACAGCCGGCCATGGCCCCGCCCGGGCATATCTCCCGAACAGGATACGGCATTCGGGAGAGAGGCCATGATCCAGGCATTCCGGCGGCACCGGCCCTGGTGCGAGGATTGGGCAGCCATCGCGCTGCTCCTTGGCTATATCGGCGGCTTCCTGGCGGCCTTGGAATTCGCCCTGGCCCGCCTGCTCTTCCTCGCTGCCTTCTGAGGCGGCCGGCCTGGCGGCGGAGGCTTCCGGGCCGGTCCTCCTACCGCGCCGGCAGGTAGCGTTCCTTCAGCAGGCGGCGCAGCAGCTTGCCGGCCTCGCTCCGCGGCAGCTCCTCGGCCAGCTCCCAGCTCCGCGGCCGCTTCGGCCCGGCCAGCCTTTCCCGGCACCAGGCTTCCAGCTCCGCCCGCAGGGCCGCGTCATCGGCGATGCCCTCGCGCGGCACCACCACCGCATGCACCTGCTCGCCCATCTCCGGATGCGGGATGCCGACCACCGCCACCTCCGAGACCTTCGGGTGCTGCGCCAGCACTGCTTCGATCTCCGCGGGGTAGAGGTTGACCCCGCCCGAGAGGATCAGGTCGGCCCGGCGGTCCGAGAGGAAGAGGTAGCCATCCTCGTCCAGCCAGCCGAGATCGCCGAGCGTCGCCCAGCCGCGCTCGTCATAGCAGGCCGCCGTCTTCTCCGGCGCATTGTGGTAGGCGAAGCGCGGCCCGCCCTCGAAGCGGATGGTGCCGGTCTCGCCTGGCGGCAATTCGCGGCCATCCTCGCCGGTGATGTGCACCGTCACGCCATTCACCGGCCGCCCGACGCTGCCCGGCTTGCGCAGCCAGTCGGCCGAGGAGATCACCGTGGTGCCGACTCCCTCCGACCCCGCATAGTATTCCCAGAGGATCGGGCCCCACCATGCGATCATCGCCCGCTTCACCGCCGGCGGGCAGGGCGCCGCGGCATGGATGGCGGAACGGTGGGATGAGAGGTCATGCGCCCGCCGCACGGCCTCCGGCAGCGCCAGCATGCGCACGAACATGGTGGGCACCCACTGGCTGTGGGTGACGCGGAAGCGCTCGATCACCTCCAGGCACTGGGCGGGGTCGAATTTCTTCAGCACCACCACCGTGCCGCCTTCGGTCAGCGTGCGGTAGACATAGCGGTTGGGCGCGGCGTGGTAGAGCGGCGCGGGGGAGAGATAGACCGTGTCCTCCCCGAAGCCGTAGAGCGCCTTCCAGCTCATGTCCCATTCCGGCGCATCGCGGTTCCCATAGGGGATCAGCGGCCGGCGGATGCCCTTGGGCAGGCCGGTGGTGCCGGAGGAGTAGAGGAACTCCCGCCCCACCGGCCGCTCCGGCAGCGGCGCGGCAGGGTCCTGCGCCGCGACGCCGGCCTCGTAGCTTTCATAGCCCGGGATGCCCTCGGCCAGCACATAGCGCGGCCGGTCGCCCACCGCGCCCTCCGCCACCAGCGCCGAGGCCAGCGCGGCAAGGGCGGGGCTGGCGATCAGCAGCCTGGCGCCGCTATCCTGCAGCACATAGGCCACCTCATGGGGGCGGAGATGGATGGAGAGCGGCGTGTAGTACAGGCCCGCCAGCCGCGTCGCCTCCGCGATCTCCAGGAATTCCGGCCGGTTGTCCAGCAGCAGCGCGATGCCCTCGCCCGGCTGCAGGCCGAGGGAGATGAGCCACTGCGCCACCCGCCGCGCGCGGGCATGGAGCGCGCCATAGGTCACCGCCTCCCCCGTATCCGGGAAATGCGCGGCGATCTTGTCCGGTTGGCGTTCCGCCCAATGCGCCAGTTGCGGCATACGCTTCCTCCTGTTGCGTGCAGGGTGGCGACAGGGACGGCGCCGCGTCAATGCGCCCCGGCGCCGCCACGCGGCATCACGTGATGGCAATGCGGCGGAAGCCGAAGCGAAGCCTGACCTTGCCGAAAATCCACGGGACGCCCGCTCCGGCTGTGGCATGCTGGCGCACCGCACCAAGGTGCGGACCGAATCGTTCGGGGAGGAAAAGAATGTCGAACCTCAACCGCCGCGGCCTGCTCGGCATGGCCGCCGCTGGCGCGGCCGCATCCCTGCTGCCCGGCCTGCCCGCCATGGCGGCCGCGCCCTTCCGCAACGAGCTGCCGCCCGCCTGGCACCGCTTCCGCTGGGGCGAGTTCGAGGCGACGGTCATCTCCGACGGTAGCCTGCCGCTCGGCAAGCCGCAGGACAGCTTCGTCGGCCCGGGCGCCAACCAGATCCCGGCCATGCTGACCAATGAGTTTCTCGACCCCGCCGCGGCGACGCTCGAGCAGAACGTGCTGGTGCTCAATACCGGCCGGCAGCTCATCCTGTTCGACACGGGCATGGGCGAAAGCATGGGCGCCGCATCGAAGATGTTCGGCCCGACCACGGGGCGGCTGCTCTAGAACATGCGCGCAGCCGACATCCAGCCGGAACAGATCGACATGGTCATCGCGACCCATGCGCATTGCGACCACATCTGGGCGCTGGTGGATGCGAACGGCCAGCGCGTCTTCCCCAACGCGCAGGTCGCGATCAACGAAGCCGACGTGAAGTTCTGGACCGATGACGGCAACAAGAAGGGTCCGGCCTTCATGGAGCCCTTCATTGAGGGCGCGAAGAAGAACCTCGCCCCCTATCGCGACCGCATGGTGATGGTGCGCGACGGGCAGGAGGTGGTGCCGGGCGTCACCGCCGCCTTCACCCCGGGCCACACCGTCGGCCATACCGTGTACTTCATCACCTCGCAGGGCCGGACCTTCGTGAACACCGGCGACCTGGCGCACCATCAGGTGCTGCTGCTGCGCCAGCCGATGATGGAGTTCTCCTTCGACACCGACCCCAAGCTGTCGGCGCAGACGCGCAGCCGCATGCTCGACCGGCTGGCGACCGACAAGCACCAGGTGCTGTCCTACCACTTCCCCTGGCCCGGCCTCGGCCATGTGCGGCGGGAGGGCGAGGGCTATGCCTGGGTGCCGTCGCCGACCAATGTGACGGTGCTCTGATGCCGCGTCCGATCGCCGCCGGGCAGGGGCTGGCGGCGTGAACTCGGCGGCGCTTCCGGAACTGCGGGAGGCGGAGGCGCCGCCCGAGATCGCGGCGATCTACGCGGCGCTGCGCGCCGCCAGCGGCGTGCCGCTGGTGAACCTGATCCACCGGCACCTCGCCACCCTGCCCGGCGTGCTGCCCTGGGTCTGGCGGGCGATCCGCCCGCCGCTGGAGGATGGCCGGCTGGCCGGCGCGCGGGAACGGCTGGCGGCCGCCCTGCCCCTGCCGGACCTTGCGCCTCTGCCCGCCGCGGCCTGGGCGGCCGCAGGCTTGGCGCCGGCGATGCGGGCCGAGGTCGCGGCGCTGGTCGAGACCTATAACCGCGGCAACCTGACCAACCTGATCCTGCTGACAGCGCTGCGCCGCGCGCTGGAAGGCGTGCCGGCCGAGCCAGCGTCGCCGCCACCGGCGCAGGCCGCCCCGGCCATGCTGCCCGCCCCGCCGCCCCTGCCCCGGCTCGCCGACCTGCCGCCCGCGCTCGCCGCGGCGGTGCTGGCCCTGGCCGCGCGGCATGGCGAAACGGGCGTGGTGCCCAGCCTCTATCTCCATCTCGCGCACTGGCCCGGTATTCCGCCAGCCCTCCCGGCATGGCTCGGCCCGGCGCTCGATCCCGCGGCCCTGGCCGCCGGGCGCGATGCGGCGGTCCGCCTCGCGGCGCGCGAGGGCGATGCGTTGCGTCCCGCGCTCGCGGTCGAGGGCGAGGTGCCGGGCGGGCGGCGCGAGGCGGTGCTGGCCGTGATCGGCACCTTCACGCGCCAGGTCATCCCGGGGATGGTGCCGGTCGGTCTCGCACTGCGCCGGGTGCTCGCCGCGCCCGACTGATCGGGGGACGTATCTCTCCCAGGCGTGAAGCCGCCCGGCGAGGCCGGTTCCCATGCGCTGGCCTATGCTGGCCTCCCGTCGGTCGGGAGGAGGTCTCCCCTTGCCCCACATCACCCCCTGCGCCACCGACGTCGCGCCTGCCGCGGCGCAGGATGCCCTCCTCCCGGGTTTCGAGCAGGGGTGGGTCCTGCTGCCGAAGGCCGCCATCGGCGAGCCGGGCGAGCGCCCCGTCGTCTTCGAGATCGTCCTGCTGCACGCCAGGCATGGCGTCGCGCTGCTGGAGGCGCCGCCGCACTGGACGCCGGACGCGCCGCAACGGCTGCGGCGGCGGCTGGAGCGGGCGCAGTTCGCGGCGATTTTTCCGGGGCACCTGCCCATCGTGCATGCGCCGTTGCGCCGCGACATGCTGCCGGAGCTGCCGCGCGTGCTTGCGGATGCCTTTGCCGCCGCACAGCCGCTGGAGCTGGCGGGCGGCGATGCCTGGATGGGCGCGGTGCGCCGGGCGCTGGCGGCCTCGCCGAAGGCGTTGCCGGACGCTGCACGCCTCCCCGCCTCGCATCGTGGCCGCAGGCGGCGGAAAGGGGTGGCCGGCGCAGCCCTGGTCGCCGGTATCGGCGGTGCCCTTCTGCTCACCTTCGCCCCGGCGGCGCCACCGGTGGAGGCGCTGGGCCAGGCCACGGCCTTCGCCAGCCCGGCCGCAGCACCGGAGGTTGTGTTGGCCGACACTGCGACGCCGTCACCGACCCTGCCGGCATCGCCGAGCGGGCTGACCACACCGAGCCTCTTCCGAGTGACGGCCGGGGCGAAGGCGCCGGAAGCGGGTATGGCCGCCATGCCCGGAGCGCTGACACCCCCCCTGCCGGTGGACGCCGGACCGGGATTGCCGGATCCGTCGTCCGAGCCCGGAAGGGCCGACGCGCGCCGCCCGGGAACCGAGCCGATGGAGGCCGTCGCCACTGCCGCCCGGGCACCGCAGCTGAAGAGCCTGGCCGCCGCCGGCCCGTCGGCGGCACCGGCATTCGGTCCGGCGCCGGGCCCGGCACCAGGCGAGCCGGCGTTCATCGCCAGCCTACTCAGGCGCGGCGATGCCCTGTTCATGCTCGGCGACATATCCGGCGCGCGCCGCTTCTATGAGCGCGCGGCGGAGGCCGGCAGCGCGGAAGGGGCGCGCGCCGCCGGGCGGACCCATGATCCCGCCGTGCTCGCCGACCAAGCCGTGCAGGGCATCAGCCCGAACCCCGACCTTGCGGAGGCCTGGTACCGCCGCGCCGAGCTCCTCGGCGCCAGAGGGTCCGGCCGATGAGCCTGCCGCGGGGCCGGGACGCATGGGCCTTCAGGCCTGGACGCCCATGCGTCCGCGGTCGTCCGGTCGCAGAGCCGGGTCCCGGTTCGGGGCCCTCATGCCTTCCTTGATCGGCCCCAGTGGCGGGACTGCCGTCCTCAGTCCAGGTCTTCCAGCCCGAGCGCCCGGAGCCGCCCCCGTTCCTCGTCCCAGCCCGGGCGGTCCTTGACGTTCAGGAAGAGGTGGACACGCCGCTCCAGCAGCGCCT